>Ga0209535_1000118_pt1 | contig 49331 bp, 53 predicted proteins | sample LinPmetageLP28_FD_184041 | JGI IMG/M metagenome (GOLD analysis project Ga0209535, IMG submission 184041) | Marine viral communities from the Pacific Ocean - LP-28 (SPAdes) (version 2) | ecosystem: Environmental > Aquatic > Marine > Oceanic | place: Pacific Ocean | collected 2009-08-22 | reverse complement strand
CCTAAGGGTGACAAAGGTGATACAGGCGCGACAGGTGCAACGGGCGCTACTGGCGCTACTGGCGCAGCCCCTAATGCCTTTACTACACTATCTGTATCTGGTCAGGACGATGTGGTTGCTGATGGAGTAGATGACACTCTAACCCTTGCGGCTGGATCTAATGTAACGATTACGACTAACGCATCAAGCGATACCGTTACGATTGCTTCTGCTGATACAAACACTCAGCTAAGCACTGAGGCCGTTCAAGACATTGTAGGGGCTATGTTTAGCGGAAACACTGAAACTAGGATTTCTGCTACTTATCAAGATGGCGATGGAAACATTGACTTAGTTGTCGATGCTATCCCCGTAGATCTTACATCTGATGGGACTGGCACAATACACGCAAACAATGTTCCCACTCTTAACCAAAGCACTACTGGTAACGCAGCTACAGTAACAACTAATGCAAACTTAACAGGCCATATTACATCTACTGGTAATGCCGCTGTTTTAGGTTCTTTTAGTGTAGCTCAACTTAGCACCGCTCTTTCGGATGCTAGTATATCAGGAAACAATACAGGAGATCAAACAAACGTTTCAGGATCTTCGGGTACATGCACAGGCAATGCTGCGACAGCTACAGCACTAGCTACTGCAAGGGCAATCAACGGGGTTGATTTTGACGGAACTGCACCTATTACGGTTACTGCCGCTGGTTCTACACTTTCTGATGAGGTCCCAGTATCAAAAGGAGGCACAGGTGCTACATCGTTTACCTCTAATGCTGTACTTACTGGGAACTCTACTTCTGCGATACAGGCAGAGGCTGACCTTACTTATGATGCAAGCACCGATACGCTGCAGCTAACAAGTTCATCAGGAGGATTTCCTAGAATTGAACTTAAATCTGAGGCAAACGTCACTGGAGGTCAAAGATTCGTTTTCATAAAAGATAGAGGGGCGGCTCCAGCAGACGGTGATACCTTGGGTGTTGTCAGATGGGAAGGAGAAGACTCTGGTCAGAACGCAACTGCTTACGCTCAAATATTTGGAAAAATAGCAGACACAACTGACGGCTCAGAGGGAGGTCATTTGGGACTGCAGGTTGCATCTCATGATGGAGAAATGAGGGTTGCTCTTGAGCTTATAGACGGAGATGCTGAAGATGAGGTTGATGTAAACATTGGGAGTGGAGATGCTTCGGTAACAACTATCAATGGATCTGCTGTTTTGAACAGAAAGTTTTCAGTTACTGGAGACACTGACGGAACTTTTCAAGGTGACGTAGTTTACTTTGGCGGAACAACATCTATGACCACTGGTGCTTTGTATCACTACAAGTCAGACGGCACTTGGGAGCTGGCTGATGCTGATGCAGTAGCGACCTGCGACGGATTGCTTGGTATAGCCCTTGGTGCAGCATCAGATACAAACGGTGTTTTGCTTAGGGGTATGGTAACTGTAGATCATGATACGGGTGCAGTTGGTGACGTTTTGTTCGTTTCTACAACAGCGGGCGACATAACTGCTACAGCGCCCTCAGGCAATGCCGATATCGTAAGAGTCGTGGGGTATTGTTTGCATGCGTCTAATGGTCAGATCTGGTTCAACCCAGACGGAGCGTTTGTAGAAGTCACTGCATAATGCCTACAATCAACGCAAACAGAACGGGTAGCGCAATTGGCGCTGGTAGCAGTACATTTAGTACGGCTCGTCAATCTAATGCAGGCAGCGTAACGGACAACCCCTCGTCGTCTGATGCAAATGCCATTCAGCATTTTTTCTCCTCAGGAAGAGGCGGAGGTACTCACAAGTTCAGAAGAGTGTTTATTCACTTTGATACAAGCAGTGTGTCAGCAACTCCTCAAGATGCAGTTATAAATATTACTGGCAGCTCTAACACAAGCGCAGACATTATAGTCGTAAAAAGCAATGCTATGGGTGCTGACGGGAGCACTGCTCTTGCAACATCAGAGTTTTTTTCAAGCATAGATTACACTGCACCGTTATCATCAGAAATTACATCTTGGAGTACGGGATCAAACAGCATATCGCTAAATGCAACAGCACTTTCTTTAATAGGAAGCGCCGACAACCTTACAGTTGTTCTGGTAGAGCATGATTCTGATTTTCAGAATACGGCAGTTACTAGCGGCACTGTAAGTTCGGGAATAAACTTTGCTACTACAATAACACTTGTTTATACTGCTGCTGCCTCTGGGTATGGTCACAAGGTCAGCGGTGTGGCTGCTGCTAGCATATCAAAAGTCAACACTGTAGCTACGGCAAGCATCGGAAAAGTCAATACAGTCGATTGATTATATTTGCATTATGGCCACAGTAAAGAAAAGAAAAGCAAGAATGCCCAAGATGAAGATGGGTGTTCATAAATCTCGTGAAGGTGGGCTTACGGCTAAGGGCGTAGCTGCATACCGAAGAGCTAATCCAGGCAGTAAACTAAAAACTGCTGTAACAACTAAGCCATCCAAGCTTAAGAAAGGTAGTAAATCTGCTAAGCGTAGAAAGTCATTTTGCGCTAGGATGAAAGGAATGAAGAAAAGATTAACTAGTGCAAAGACTGCAAGAGATCCAAACTCACGCATCAACAAGGCACTTAGAAAATGGAACTGCTAATGAATCCTGTAAAGAAAAATAAGGGAGGTAAACTCAACGTAAGTAGTAAAAAAATGTCTGTCTCTGCACCATCTGGATACCACTGGATGGAAGATAGGGGTCGTTATTTTTTGATGAAAGGAGATTATAAACCGCATCCTGGCGCTGTTGCCAAGGCTGAATTCAAACTCGTAAACCACCCCAAATCATGAAGGCTAAAAAAGACGCATGTTACCACAAAGTCAAGGCTGGAGAAAAAGTATTCCCAAGCGCATATGCTAGTGGCAGGATCGCCAAGTGCAGAAAAATGGGCGCAGCTAATTACGGCAAGAGCAAGAAAAAATAATGCCTAGGGTCAGGAAGACACAGGCTGGGCTTAACTTGAAAAGGTGGTTCAAGGAAAAGTGGAGAACGCTGTCTGGAGACAAGGATTATTCCAAGGGGGATAGGACGTTTCGACCCACAAAAAGAATTTCAAGTAAAACTCCAGTTACGGCATCGGAACTTACTGCGGCAGAGAAAGCTAGAGCGAGAAAGGAAAAAAGAGAGAAGGGGCGAGTGTCTAGGTATCGAGTCAAAAAAAAGAAACGATAAATCCCTATATTTGCGGAAAACAAACAATAACTAAAAATGGCAACTACAACTGCATCACTTACCATTTCCAGTGGCGACCTTACTGGAGATGCTCTGTCTCTTAGCTCTACGGCTAGTTTTACAAAAGCTGGAACGACCACAGGCTTGGACCAAACTACTGGCGTTGGACGCATTCTATATGGGTCTGCTGGTGTAAACACTTTGATTGCTCATGCTGCTTATACGGCAGACAAGGCTCATAAGCTTTACATTAAGAATCCAAGCGGCACGGCTGCTGAGAACATCATTATTACCCTTGCTTCTCAAGCTATTGGTCGTCTTTACGCTGGAGACTTTGCTCTTATTCCTTGGAATGGAGACACCGACATCAAGGTCACTACTAGTGACGCTAACATGGTTGTCGAGTATCTCTTGATCTTCGAAGCATAATGGCAACGGTAAGAGTCACACTGGGACTCTCAAGTGCTGATGTCATGTCAACTGCAGTGGGCCTTAATGTGGCCACTAATCTATTGGCTGACTCTGGCAGTATTGTACGCGCCAAAGTAAAGGGCACAGCTGCTGATACTGATGACCTTGTTATCTACAAGGCCAATGATAAGCTTGAGCGAGCCTACCTCTACATCCAGAACTTGGATACGGAGAAAGAAAATTACATTACTGTAAGAAATGAGACGGAGTCCAACACAGCCATAGTAGCTAAGATTGGTGGTGGTGAATTTGCATTTATCCCTGTTGCAGTGGATAAGACATACGAGTGCATTGCCACCAAGGTCAACACCTTGATTGAGTACGGCGTATTTGGTTTGGACAACTCAGCAGTATCACTTGCATAATAATTAGAACAATGCTAGAAAGAAATCTAAAACCAATAATCATTACGGCTACCACAGTAACTGCTCCAGAAAATCAATTTTTTAGAGCTATTACTGTTATGGCTCTTAACGCGGGTACTGATACAATCAGCGTAAAAGGTGGTATTTCACAGGGTCTTGCTGCCGATGCATCTGACGGATCTACGCACCTTGATCCAGCAGACAACGAAGTCTTGGCTGGTACCCACGCTGCAGGAATTTTTGAATTCTTGCCCAGCGTAGCTGCCGCAATAAATGTTCCTATTGGCACTACTATCTATGGAAGATTTACAGAAATTACTGTAGGCGCAAGCGATACAGTAATCGCTTATATGTAATAAAAATCAATAATTTAATATAATGGAGAATACAATCCACCTTCAGAACGAGACGTTTGAAAAAGCAGAGATCTTTGACACGCCAGAGCAGCTTGCTGCCAGCATGACCGAAGAATCTGCACCACAAGTAGAAGCTCAACCAGAGCAACCATTGGACACCCCATACGTGGACCCAGAGGCTGCTCCTGTAGAGGAACCTACTACCCTAGAACAGATTACTGAATCTTCTGAGCCTCAGCTTCAACAAGAAGTTGTACAGCCTCCCGCTCAGGAGACACAAGAAGAATATGGAGATGAAGAAATCGAAGCAGCGGTCTACACATACCTTAGCGAAAAGCTGGGGCGCGAGATCAATAGCTTCGAGGAGCTGAATCAACAACCTGCTGTCGATGAGCGTGTGCAGGCTATTGCTGACTTCGTGTCCGAGACAGGACGCAAGCCAGAAGACTGGTTTACGTATCAATCTATGAATCCATCCGAAATGGATGATGTCACAGTTGTGCGTGTACAGATGTCTCAGCAATATCCTAATCTCTCTTTTGAAGAGATTAACATGCTTGTAGGCAACAAGTACAAACTGGATCCCAACATCCATGATGAACAGGATATCCAGATGTCTACGCTTCAGTTGAAGATTGATGCTATGGACGCTCGCGGAGGTATTGAAAAAATCCGTGAGTCGTACAAAGCACCACTTCCACAGGAGAAGACGATTCAAGCTGAGAGCGGTTACACCGTCGATGAAGACTGGATGCGGAATATGGCTACCGAAACGGAAGCTATGGAGGCGCTAGAGTTTGACCTCGGTGGTGAAAAGACCTTTACTTACTCTTTGGGTGACGACCATAGACGTCGTCTCGTTCAAAGAAACTCTCAGATTGATAACTTCTTTGACAGCTATGTCGGAGGAGATGGCTCATGGGATTACGACAAAATGAACTCTCACTTTGCTGTGATTGATAACATCGACACGATTGTGTCGTCAGCTTATCGTCAAGGCTTGGGTGATGGGCAGAAGGCTGTCGTGAGCAACGCTGCGAATATTTCTACGGATACTTCGCCTAGCCAATCCCAAAACCTAAATCAGGAGAACCCTCTGGCAGATCAGGTGAGAACCTTGCTGCGTGGAGGTAGATCCAAAACTACTTTTAACATCTAAGACTTTAAAAAATGGCTAATATTCTTTCAGGGCAACCAACTGTTGACGCTACTAATGCCTCCGTTGGAGGTGTAGCTAACGCAGCTGGTAACAAGCCCTCGTTTCGGATTACTCCCGATACGTACACTACTATTGACAGTCTTGTCAAAACTACTAAAGATCACGTCCTTCCAGACTTGGTCGAGACCTACGGAGATCAAGGTATCACTGGCTTCTTGAAGCTCACTGGTGCTATCAACGCTGGCGGACAATCCGATCAGTTTGACTGGTGGGAGTTGGGACGTCGTCACTCTAAGTTGACTTACGCATCTGCCGATACTACTATCGACGGCAGTGACCTCAACGTAACTATCGACGTTTCTTCTAACTCTGACGTTGCTTCTAACGTGCAGGCAAATGACGTTGTCATGGATGCTGCAAGTGGAGCTCGTTTTATCGTAAAGAGCGGTGGAAACGGCACTGGCACTGCGGCACAGGTAAAGCTCGTCAAGCTCGACGACTCTGCTGTTGCTGATGCTGACATCTCAGCTGGTGCTGGAGGTAGCTTGATCAAGCTCGGTAACATGTACGCTCAAGGCACCAACCAGCCAACGGCTTACGATGACATCGGAGTACGTAAGTACAGCAACTCTTACATGATTGTTAAGGGTCGTTACGAAGTCAACGGTTCTCAGGCGACTAACATCGGCTGGGTCAACGTCGGAGGCGGTGAGTACCGCTGGTTCATGAAGGGTGAGCAAGAAGCTCGCGCTAAGTTTGAGGATCAGAGAGAGATGATGTTGCTCTTCGGACAGAAGAGGGACGATGCTACTGGTACTAGTGAAGACCTAGACGACGCTATGGCTGGTTCTGAGGGTTACTTCTCAGCTATCGAAGAAAGAGGTATCGTTGTTCAAAATGCTAACGCTAACCCTATGGATAGCTTTGCTGAGTTTGACGACTTGATCTTGGAACTCGACAAGCAGGGGGCACCTTCTGAGTACGCTATGTACTTGAACAGAAAGCAGTCCTTGGCTATCGACGACATGCTCGCTTCAGGTATCGCTACTGGTGTCACTGCTGGTCTCCCAGGTCAGTTTGGTGCATTCCAGAACGATGCAGACATGGCTGTGAAGTTGGGCTTTAAGTCATTCACTCGTGGTGGTTACACTTTCCACAAGCATGACTGGAAGCTCTTGAACGATCCAACCTTGTTGGGTGCTGGTAACTTCTTGCAGGGCGCTATGGTGCCTTTGATGAATGTTACTGATGCTCGCACAGGTGTCAACGTTCCTGCACTGTCTATGTTCTACAAGGAGGCAAACGGATACTCTCGTGAAATGGAGCACTGGGTGACTGGTGGCGGCGTATTGGGTCACACCAACAACGGCGATGCTGGTACTGACCAGGCTGCGTTCCACTACCGTTCTGAGATCGGCCTTTGCGTTCGCGCTGCTAACCAGCACGTAATGATCAAGGGTTAATAGTCTTTTTTACTAACTATTAAAACCTAATCATTATGGCAAAATATAGACACAAAGAATCTGGCTCTCTTGTTGTATCAAGAAAAGTCAGAATTTCTGAAGCGTTTGCAAACGGCGCAACTACAAATTTTGAAATCGAACAACCTAAAGACACTGTTATTGAAAGTGTTATTGTTCGCACGGTTGGAACTGTGACCCTCGATGCTGCTGTAGACATTACATTAAGCCTTGGGACAAACTCTAACTTTGACGGCGAAGAAGTTGTTGCAGATGTTCTTTATATTGATGGTTCGGATAACCAAGTTGCTTTGGCGGGAACAGCTCTAACTGCTACTATTGTAGACGGGGTTAATACAGACGCCTTGGCTACCTTTGGTAATCCAGCTTCTATTGTAACTGATGAAAGAACTCTCTTCGGAAAGTTTGTCGTTGGCGCTGGCAATGTAAGCGCTACTGGAAATATCGTTGAAGTTCACGTTGCTTTCAGACAATTTTGATGACTAATGCGAATGGGTTGGAGAAAGTCTCCAGCCCCTTTGCTTTCTCTTTTTAACAAAACAAAAAAAAACCTATAAATATGGGACACTTTGATAAGCTACAAGCCAAAAAGGTAGTAGCAAATAGAATCGAACAAAACGCTCTGCCTGTTCGGGCTGTAGTTGGTTCAGGTTTAACAGCTGGAACGGCTATTGCCGACAGCACAGATGCAGTTACAATGGATGCAACGGCGTTTGGTCAGACTTTTACTTCTGCCCACAACGACGCTGGTTCAAAAACTATTACTCTTCCTCCTAATGTTACTGCTGATGATATTGGCAAAAGCGTTAGAATTTACCAATCAAATCTAGCTTTGATTAACACTGGGGTAATTCTTCTTAAAACTGGTGCTGGAAACTCACTGTCTGCAAACAGTGTTTTTTGCGGTGCAGCAGTAACTGTTCTTAGACCAGCCGCTGCAGCTAACAACCAAATTACAATCACTGGAGCTGACACCAACTCTGCTTTTGGCCCAGGATCTGTAGTTACTGCTACTGTTGTGGCTGCAGGAAAGTACCTTGTTGAGATTGTTATGGTTCCTCTTGGAACTGGTAGCGACGCCGTTGCTGTTGCAACAGTCTAACAAGTTAGTTACTCTACGAGAAAGGCTCCTTCGGGGGCCTTTTTCTTTTTCCTTATATTTGCGGTATCTTTAATGCAATGAAAAAGTTCTTCCTGTTTAAGCGCCGTGACGTCAGTGCGACGTCCGCTACAACCTCTGATACAGGGGAAGGTTTGGACATCCTCGCGGTGTCCGTAGACCAGTTGTCCTTTATGACAGCATCGCTTGGGAAGGTGAATATTGTGTTTAATGACGCAACGATTTACGAGGACAGCAATCTCCTCGATGGTGAATCATTCAAAAAGACTACAGTATCTGTCGCGTGTGAGCAGGGAGGTGAAGCAGCACTGATAGATTCTATCATGAACTTCATCTCCTCTGATCGCGTACAGAACAATGTCATGAGGTTTGATGCTGTAGCAGGCAAGGCCAATGTCAAGGGGGCTAAGATTGAGTCCTTTAATGATGTGATCTCAGAGGTCAAGCAGTTGCCTATTGTAACCAGCACACAGGAGATTAGCAAGAGGTCGTTTATTGGGGGCACTGCTGCCACAGCCTTTGGAACTGGAAATATAATCGCTGACATTGATTTTGGTGATGGAAACAAACCAATCATTGATTTCAATGAAGCTGGTCTTGGAGAGTCTGGGGGTAACGTAAATGCATGGACGCATAGCGGCACAGGTGGATCTAGCTACAATATTGGTGGAGGTGATATCACGGGAACTATTCCTCTTGACACAACAACAGGCAGAGGCGGTAACGGCTTGGCTACTCAGGCGGCTGACGTGGGTCCAACAGATACGTTTGAGCTTGGTGCTACATACACTCAGTCAGGGGCTTTTACAGCATACGCTGTAGTAGGACTAAGCACGGCAGACATTATTGCAAACCCTAAGATGGGTATGTTGTTTCAGGGAAGCGCTTCAACCCTTCAAGGTCAGACATATATGTTTATAGATGCATTTGACAACAACAACTTTAAATTTAAGTTTAAGCTTGAAAAAGGAGATTTTGTTAAGGCACCATCCCCAGCACCTATTCTCCAAATTAACAAGCCTACCGATACAATGCGAACAGCATATGTATTTGTAATTAGACGAGATGCTGCATCAAACATATCTGTATATGACAACAGCGGATCTCTTGTAGCTTTTGCCCCAGCTAAGACAGAGGGCTACCAAAGGACTGACCTCGATATTGTTTTTGATCATATTGGCAACGGAGGCTTTGACGAAAAGTTTCAAGGCAATGTTGCTAGACTAGGAATTATCGCAAAAGACATAGGCACTTCCGCTTGCTCTACGCTGGCTAAGGACCTATCAAAGAAGTACACACCATTATCTTAATTTAATCCAAATGGAACAAACCAAAAAGCGCCCTGGGCGGCCTAAAGCCCAACAAAAAGCTGAAGTTGTAGAAACTGTAGTTGCGCCAGCAGCTAAGAAGCCTCTACCTATCAGGCGTAAAGAGTCTATCAACCCCAATGCAGAGTTTGAGCTCTTGCGTAAATCAGGGGTAGTCTATATGTTGCCGCAGAAAGGCGTCACTGTATTTGACGAAGATAAAGACACAGTTCGTGAGCTTCGATACTGCCCCAATGAGCCATCAGTATGGCGTGATGAGCAGTCAGAGAACGCAACTCGACAGTCTGTTATCTTTCGTGATGGCAAGATCTTTATCCCTAAGTCGCAGCCAAACCTTCGTTTATTTATGGAAAAGCACCCATTTAACGAAGCTAATGGAGGAACAATCTTTAGGCTTGTAAATAAAAAACGAGATGCAGAAAAAGAACTTGAAAAAGAGTTTTTCTTGACTGATGCTGTGTCTATGGTTAGAGACAAGGACATCCAGGAGCTCTTGCCAGTGGCAATGTACTTTGGCGTGAACATCAATGCATCTGTATCTGATATTAGATACAACCTCTTGAGAATTGCAAAGACCAAGACACAAGAGTTTATTGAGTCTTTTGATTCACCACAAGTTCGTACTCGATCCGTATTGCAGCAAGCAGCTGATTATCAAATCATTAAACTGAACAACGATTCTGTAAAGTGGTTTGACACTAATAGCATGATTGTTTCAGTGCCTGTAGGACAAGAACCCCTAGACGTGATGGCTCGATTCTGTTTGACTGAAAAAGGATCTTCGGTCCTATCGACTTTAGAAGAACGACTGGAGCGACTCGCTTGATGAAAGGGCCCTTCGGGGCCCTTTTTCTTTTCGTATATTTGCCTTATGGCAAGCATTGATAAAGTATACAGAACAGTAAAGAACCTGGCCAACAAGGAGCAGAAGGGTTTTATCACTCCTGCCGTGTTTAATCGTTTCGCTGTCATTGCTCAGCAGAACATTTACAATGAGCTTTTTACAGAGCTTGTTGAGGCCAAGAAGATAAGTCGTCAGAATATTGACCCAGGCAGAGACAAGTCTGTCAGGAAAAGAACCCTTGAGGATCTGTCACCATTCGTTACGAGGTTGTCCAACATGACTCCCGCGTCTACTATCGACGCCCCAAACATCTTCTTCAAACCAACGAATCTATCTAGGATTATTTCAATCAGTATAGGTAACAGCGTTGCAGGAGGATACAGCATTAACAAGACAAACGTTGAGATTGTATATGACGTAGAGAAGATGGATAGAATCTTGGGTAGCAACTTGTCTACACCGACGGCTGCCTTCCCTGTAGCTTTGATCTCAGATGAGATTGAGGTGTTCCCTGCTGATCTAGTTTCTAGCATAGATATGACGTACTACAGAACTCCTGGGGGTATATCTTCTTCTGGTGCATATACAGACTCTGAACCTCAGTGGAATGCGATTGCAGCTGGTCAAGGACAAAACCTAGAGATTGCAGATCCGTCGTCATGCGTAGACTTCATGTTGCCTGAGCACTACAGCTCTGAGATAGTATATGAAATAGCCAAGATGATTGGCATAAGCCTGAATGATCCAGGTATGGTACAGGTAGCATCACAAGAAGAACTTAGGAGATGAGTCAGAATAAAGTAAAGCTAAGCCAAGTAATCAAAGATTTCATCATCACTTCTGATGGTGACGACTACGCCAACAATGTTGCTGATAGCACACTGAGGAACTTTGCTCTTCGTGGAATTAGAGAGATCGGATTTGACCTTGGGAAGAAAATCAAGTCATTAAAGCTAAGCATTAACTCAAGCAACAACACTGTCTCATTACCAGACGATTACGTTGACTCATTGAAGTTAGGCGTTGTCGGTGCTGATGGCATACTGCATGTGTTTGGACAGAACAAGAACCTGAACATGTCACGCCGTATACAGACCGCTGCGGACACGTCGGTTGATGATAGTGGAAAGTACGGGGGGACTCCCCCAACGAGTGTTACTGATGAAGCGGGCTATGATGACACCACTGCTGGTAGCCTCACTGATGTTTTTGATGCTGACCCACTAAACATTGCAGCAAACTCTATTGGGGACCGTGTAGACGACAAGACGGCTACTACTGGAGCTGGAGGAAGCGCTGAGGCAGGGGACAGAGATTACTACGTCTTTGAGAACTACCTATACGAAGGTGGAGTAGGCAGAATGTACGGTATCGGTGGAGGAAGGCTCTTTGGAGAGTACAGAATAAACCTTGATCAGAATAGAATCGAGATTGACACAGACAACACTTATACGGAGGTTGTGTTGGAGTATGTGGCTGACGAGGCTCGCTCAAGCGATCCTGAGGTGCATGTTTACGCTGAAGAGGCGTTGAGGTCATATATGTACTATAAGGTAATTGAACGCAAATCTAGCGTTCCTATGGCCGAAAAACAACGTGCTCGGTCTGAATACTACAACGAGAGAAGAAAAGCTAACGCAAGACTGGGCAACTTCAACAAAGAGGAGGCGTTGAAGACCATAAGAAAGAACTTTAAGCAAGCACCTAAGTACTAATGGCGATTAATAAAATTACACCTCGTGCTCTTGACAAGAGTTCGGACTATAAGGTCGTGCCCGCCACGGCATTTATTGATGCGGTTAATGTTGTTTTTGGTGAGGATTCATCTAACAACAATGATGAAAGCGGAGATGCAGGGGTTATAAAAAATCTTTTGGGTAACACAGCGCTTAGCTATCACACAGCGAAAGATGCTATTGCTACTGGTGATTTTAAGATCATCGGAACTACCACAGACCATAAGCTCAAGCTTATCTATTTCTTTGTGTATCACGAGGACCTTAACGAACAGGGGGTCTGGGTTTACGATCCATACGGAAAACTCTCTATTCCCGCTAAGTGGGGTCAGTTTTACAAAAACAATATAGGTGTACCTCTGTTTGAACTCGAAGGTATTGATCCGTATCAAGAGGGTACGATAAAGTGTGTTGTAAAAGGAGACTTCTTTAACTTCAAACAACACTCTGTGGTGCAGGGAAGCATTGTCTATGGCAACACTCTTAACCTACCTGAGGTTCCAGCTCAAGCTATTAGGTCGAACAACTCAAACTTTAATGGCTTTACTGTAAACTCTTCTGATAGAAGCACGTTTGAAAAAGACTTTCATGTTTATTTCACGGACAATGTAAACGAACCCAAAAAGATTAGTGTTGCAGCTTGCATGGTTGCAAGACACATGGCTAGTGACACCTTTGAATTTGGAGGAGTCAATGCTGAATTTGCTCCGTTGGATTTCAATGGCAATGGAGTTATTGACGAAGAGGATAGAGCTATTTGGGGAGAGACCTTTGGCCACGTCGTTGACTTCGCTCCTTTTTTGTGGCAGTACGAAGGTCAAAGTTACTTTGTAGAGGACGACAATGTTCTTGATTTGAACGGTGACGGTACGGTAGACAATGCGGATCTTCTATCCTTTATCAGCTTAATAGGCTCAGAGGTAGTTCCTGCAACTACATTCCCTGCTCAAGGAAGTAGCTTCCAGTCGTTTGAAGGTGGATTCTTTAGCATACCCCCCAACAATGCTAGCGCGATAGAGAAGATAAAGTTTTGTCACGCCTGTAAGCCTACACCACTAAAGAGGCCAACTTTTGAGTGGGCTCAAGACGTCTCTAGTAAGTCAAACAACTTTGAAAAAAGCGAAGGATTTAAGTTTGCATATCAGGTCGTGTACAACGATGGTAGCACATCGGCTATATCACCAAAATCAGAATTAGCCGTTACGCCCAGCCTGTTGTTTCAGGGTAGCGACAAAAACCCAGACCACTCTCTGTACAACGTATGCAGGATTAATATTTCAGACCCAATCATATTCGGTTTGTGGTCTCAAGTCAAACAAGTAAATATTCTTGCTCAAGAAGGCATCGGACCTTACAAGATTATTTATGAGGCAAACGGGCCACTTGGTGATGTATCATTTGATTTTAAGAATGATGTCATTGGTATTCCCGTATCAGAGAAGGAAGAAAACAAATTCTTTGACAGTGTACCTCAAAAGGCTGAAGCCCAAGCCGTTGTGGACAATAGACTCATGTACGGGAACTACGTTGAGGGCTATCCCAATGAGCCTATTGCAGCTAACCTTTCCGTGCAGTATGCAGAACGTAGAGATGAGAACTTTGCTACACCAATAAAAGTAGAGCGATCTATCATTTCAGAAACCCCTCTTGCTGCTGGTGAGATAAAGCAAAAGATGGCTGGGTTTAGAATTACAGTTGATAATTTCCCTTCTCTTTCCGTTAATGATACCGTGTTGTTTTCTTTGTCTTTTCTCCCAGAGAAAAACTTTCACGTATACAATGCAACAAATTCTTATCACCAGTCCAGACATCTAGGTGTTGAAAATAGTGACGATGAGAACTTATATCATCAGAGTCCTGAGGAGGCAGGGGCTTTTAACATTTCTCCTCAACCAAATTTAGGTTCTGGTGTTAATATTCCCTTAAGCGATTTCCCGCAACCCATTGTTAACGATTCTTTTAATGCTTTTAAAGACAATGGAGGTGTAGCTAGCGTTTTTTGGAAGACAGTAGATACTTATTCTGTATTAGGATTGCCTGGGACAAAAGAGTTACAACTAGGAACGTCTGCTGCAAATCCTTTTATTATCCCATCTAATACTTTAAAATTTGAAGTAAAGCTAAGATGCATTCAAGGCGGCGATGAAGACACTCTTAAAGCTGCTTTTTTGTCGGCGTTAGATGAGGTTTTTGCTACTGGCACTGATGCCCCTTCTTTTTCAAACAGCTATTTTGCTCTTGTAGAAAGCTCACCGTATGCTACAATAAACTGGGACTTCCCATTAGAAAGCGGTCAAAGAATAGAAGATGGAGGTGACATTAGCAAAAACATTGTAATGCTTGCTGGTGATTTTACTCCCTTTGAATTTGGATCTGAATCTATTGGCATGCGATGCCAAGGCGCTGTAATTGCAAAAAAAGGCTCCGCGACTTTTGGGCTAAGGAAGACAGATCATACATCTGAAAGCGCTCAAGATTCAGTTTTTATTCAAGATGTACTCGATAACAATTCAAGAGAATACAAAATTATCCTTGACAGTGTACCTACTGCTGGTCTCGAACTGTGGACTTGTATTAGAAAGTGGATGCCTGGGTCGCCATGGTGGGTTTTAGATCCATCTTTTCTATCTCAAGTATCTCAAGGTAGCGCGAGTTTGGATCCTTTCTACGCTACGACGGAATTCAATGACGGAACAGATTTTGGACCTCTCGCTTATGTGCCACCTTTGGAGAGCCCCTTAAATCCTGATGATGGGGTTCCTATTTTTAGGCAGTTTAATTCTGCATATGACTTTAATTGTCCAGAAAAATTTGTACAAGGAAACTTAACCTCAGACTTTGAGGAAGGTTCTTTTACTAGTTATAAAAGAACAGACATCGGTGACAATACCGATTTTTGGCAATACACAGCATCTTTTATAGGCTATGTAGCGTCTTTAAATACTCTTTCTTCCGCTGAGGGTACAACAAATTATTTTATATCATCTCCCTCACCTAAACTAATTCGCGGAGGAGTCCAAGGCGATGTCTCAGGGGGGGCATTGTACAGCGTTATGGATGGAGAAGGTGGTCCAGGAGGTTCGCTCCCTGGAGACAATCTTTCTGCTACATTTGAATACCCTGCATCATCTAATTTTAAAAACCCAATTCTCAATGCGCTAAATTCAGCTAGCTCAGCGTTTGGATTCCCTACACCAGCCAACCCAACTGCTGAAGAAGAATTATTTTATAAAATTCCTTCTTGGTTTGGACCACTGTATACTGGTAAAATCCATTCTAACACATTTTCTACAGGCATCATTTCGATTAATGACGACGCAATTGGGCAGGATTTCGGAGTATTTTATGATTATGGCCGAAAATCTCAAACGACTGACAACAATCTATATTCTTTCGGGGGGAGAACCACAATGCCGTTGATGCAAGGTCCCCCCGATGGGGTTCTAAAGGAGCTTGGAAGTCAATTTAACACTGTGAGAATTTGTCCTGTTGTTCAAATATATACTTATCGGTATCAAGAAGCCACAGATGAGCTTGGGAATACGTGGGAAGACTACCCTAAGTTAGACTTTAGCTTCCGTTTAGCCAACAGCTTTATGAACTTGTTGAGTGCACCTTCATTTCAAGTTATCTCTACTACGGGTGGGACTAGTAACAATTATCTTAGATCATTTAAATCAAGTTCAGACCACGACTTTGGAATTGTTTTTTACGATTCGCACGGAAGAAGGTCGTTTGTTAACCCCCTTGGGTCTGTTTATGTGGATGGATTCTCTCAAGAAGAAAGAGGTGGCAATAAAGGTTCTGCAGCTGTTAGTGCTGAAATTTTAGGTAATCCTCCTGACTGGGCCTCTAAATATCAATTTGTATATAGTGGAAACAAAACCGCTCAGGATTTTGTGCAGTACACAACAAACAATGCCTTTATTGAACCAACCAACGATGATGATGTTGAAGGAACTCAATTATCTTCTAACGGAAAAATATACGTATCGTTAAACATGCTTCAAAGCTCCTCTATATCTTACGCTAAAGAGTTTGGGGCTAGGGGGGAGGATGGAAGTCTTTCCATATATAAATTCTCTGAGGGTGATAAGCTTAGGGTTATATCCTATGGCGATGATGACAGCAGATCGTATCCTAACAACGCTGTATTTGAAATTATTGAGCTCGTAAGTTTTGACCCCTTATCGGCTGCAACAAATCCTTTGATAGACGACATTGAAAACGCCTCAGGCGCGGAGTTATTTGGAGATTTTGTTGTTTTGAGTAACAACGAATCTGCTTCAAACTTCTCATATTCAAGCATGTTGGGGGGAACTAGCTATTGGGATCAAGGGGTTGTTTTTGAAATTTTCTCTCCTAAAAAGGCAATAGGAATAGAATCCCAAGTATATGAAGAGATAGGTGAAGTCTATGATATCGTAGACTTAGGTCTGGGTACTAGGCAGTTTTCTCAGAATCCTGTTGTTCTTTATGAAGGCGATGTAATCTTTAGACCTACAGCATGTAACTTGAACCTTCACGAATCGTCTGCCTGGACAGATCTTCTGTCTGTGGATACCGATGGGGTTGATGGTATTCAAGATGCAAAAAGCAACTTTAAAAATATTGCGTTAGAGAGCACCCGCCCAACAGATTTGTTCCCATCAGACATAAAGTCTTTAGGAAGGGCTAACGTTGCTTCTAACAACGCTAAAACAGTCCGTAGAGAAGCTGGTATCATCTACTCCGAGAAAAGCAATCCAGAGTCAGATGTCTTTAACTACTCTTCATTCAATGCATCACTGTTTCCGTTCAAGGACCTTGAAGAAAGGTTTGGAAACATCAACTTTATGGATGAGCTAGGAGGTAATCTGTTTGTAATACAACAGGACAGATGTACAATGGTTCCAGTTTCTGCTACGCTTTTGGCCAATGTAACTGGACAAGAGCAGCTTATTGCATCCAATGACATCCTTGGTAAGGAGAGGGTGTACTCTATAAAAGCAGGTTGTGACAACAACCCAGAGTCCGTTGTTCGTATCGACAACACTTACTACTTTGCGCACAAGAGTTCAGGCAAGATATTTAGATTTGTGGAAGGTCAGGGGATTGAGGAAATATCAGACGTCATGATGTCTAGCTACATCAGGTCAAAATTCAAAGAGGCTATTTCTCTTTCTGGTCTTGGCTCAAAGAGTGATGTAAGAATTGTTGGGGGCTATGACCCTGTAAAGGGAGAATACCTTGTCACGATCTTGCGGCCTAAGTCTCTCAACTCAAGCACTAGTGACGATGAGGTTATTGTTTACGGGTGCACTGATCCTCAAGCCATCAATTACAACCCAGATGCCGTTATAAACGACGGGTCTTGTATCCCTGCTATCATTACTTCTAATCCAGCATGTGCTGAGATATCACAGGACAACGGAACTGGTACTGTAGATGTTGATTTTGGGGAGAAAGAAAAAGGCTCATTGGCTCAAATTTCTGCATACACTATTAAAAATTCAGGCGAAACAGATTTGGTTATTGGATCAATATCCGTCAAGCCCATTACAGAAAACTCAGATCAAATATTTGACGCCTCCCTTGGTTCATATTTCTTGGCTCCAGGAGAGTTTACTAATGTGTTGCTTCAAGCAAACTGTAACATAGAAGGTATTTTTCAGGCGGAGGTAGAGGTTTTATTTGTAAATAGCTCTCCTGATTTTCCTTGTTTTGATAAAGCTATTTATAATGTATCTGTAGATATTCAGGATGACATTACCGATAGCGTCCAGGGTGTTGTAACAATAAACTTCTACCTAGGTGGGACACTTATAGATCAGCAATTTGCAGATCTGGGACAGGGTACGTGGACCGTCGAGATTGATCAAAACAGAGTCATACAGTCAGTTCAAAACACCTATTCTGGTAATGGGTCTAAGGCTCTTTTGGAGGTCGAGATTGAATTCGACGATACTCTAGGTGCGGTAATATCAGATGATGATCAGATCTCGATTACAGGAGAGATCCTAAACGGATTGGATGGGTTTGAATTTTTGCCACTGTAATGCCTGATATCACCATATCGGACAACAACAAATCTTTTGACATAAAAATTCCGTCGGAAGAAATAGGTCTGTATCAACAAGGTTCGGGCAGACTACCTGTATGTTTTGTTCGATATCCTCAACCAACACAGGGTCTGAATATTCTTGACGAAACAGTTGATAACGGTCTTCTTGGGGTTTTAAAATTGCAGAAAGAACTTGTTGCTCAAAATAACATTTTGGGTGGAGACGTGGGACCTTTTGATGTAACAAACAATCTATCGGTAGATGTTAAATTTAACTTCTACGAAGAGAGCACTTTTGATCCGTGTATCCTTGATCGAAATGGAGATGGTTTGATTTCAGCAAACGATGTGTCAAGCTTTTATCAGAACATGCCTTTTATAGACCCATCTCTTGACGTAAACAATGATGGGATAGTAGATGATGCAGACTTCTTGTTGGCTAGAGAATATATTGGAGAATACTGTTTTGATGAAGAAGGTGGGTCGGGAGAAGAGGGTGGATCGGGCAATGAACCCAGTGTTTCTCTAGAGCTAGACTTGGACTGTCTTCTTTACGAAGATGGATCGGGAGTTTGGAGTGACGCCTCAGGTAAAGAACATGACTTTTTCGTTAAAACTGGTGGCACTTCAGTCCCACCTATTGTCCAGCCCGACGGGAGTGTGACTGTTGGGCAAGGGGCGTTTACAGGGGGTGATGAACTTTCCACAAGAAGATCTTTTGTAAGAAATTGCGTAACGGTGCCAGAACTACCTGAGGGTCAGGAGCTTACAGAGGAAGACGTCATAGCTGACAGCTATATCCCACGCCGAGACGAAGACTTTTCTTATGAGTTTATTTTTAAGTACACAGCCTTTTTAAATCACGGCCAAGAGGTTGCAGGTCAGGTGGCAGGACCCCCTGAGGGCGAAAATTCGAAGAGATGTAAGATCTTTGGGTATTCGGGCTATGGTCAGGAGGGGTTTAACTTTGGGACTTTTTATTCACCTCAAAGCTATGCTTTTGACCCTAGTATTTTTATTCCATACTATGGCATTGAGGCTCAGGTTTATAAAGGTGGTGGCCCCTTTGACGGGGAGTATTCCTCAGAATCCGTAAATGATCAATTTCAGGGAGCTAGGCCGATGGCTGTTGGATTTTTTGGACTCACGCCCGACAATGGCCTTTCATTTGGCACTCAAAAGATTTGCGTCCAGTTTGTTCATAGTAGTGTAGATCAAGTGTGTAGAATGTATGTCAACGGAATTTTAGCTGAAGATGGAAATACCAACAACATCACCATTGGCTTTCCTAACAACAACAGGGTTTTTAAAATAGGGGAGAACATGCAAGGGGGGTGGAGCTCTCCAGACGGCATCGACGTATACATGCTGAGGGTGTACAAGGGTTTTTTATCTGACGAGCAGCTTGAAGCTAACTTTAATGCCTACAAATCAAAATACGGGATATGAATATATCAGTATCAGAAAGAAGATTTGAGGCTGTTTTCAAAGGTGCAGACCTGAGAGGAGATAGATTCCGTGTGCCCCTATGCCATGTGGTATACCCAAATCAAGATATTCCTGGAATTCTTGAGGAAGACCCTCGTGGAGATCTGCTTGGGGGAATATCAGTATCTACCGACGTAGAAATACCTAAGTACTTTGAATCCGTTGACTCTTTCTCTAACTTTTCTCTTAAAAACTTTATCAAGATAAAGGAGGTGCAAGTAGGTGGTCCTGATGATTCTTTTGACCCATGCTACTTAGACTTTGACGGAGACGGAATCGTTAGTCAGCAGGACATAGAAAACATATACTCTAAGAAAAGACCAGGACTGAAGTATGATTTAAATGGCGACGGCAAGGTTGACTTGGCTGACAGGATTCTAGCTAGAGAATACATTGGGACACTCTGCAGTACATCCGAAGTCGAACCAGACATAACCTTCTACGACGGTGTATGGGATAGAATCCCTTACGGGGATATGAGGTGGGCATATTCAGTCAACAGGCTATTGAGGCGTGAGCACAGCAACAGACCTTTGTTTCGTGTCTATATGCCTGTAAACTACTTCGGCGCATTTGATTTTTCAAATCCTGATATGAGTTCCGCTGGGCTTAATAGTTTCTTTGACAACGGCAGAGTGGTATCGCCACCAGGAACAGTTAGTGGAGCGGTGTATGTACGAAATGCTAGGTTGAAAAATATTTATAATCAACATGTGCACCTCGAAGGTGCCAGCATAAAAGGAGAGATACTCGAAAAGGATATATTCTGGAGGGGTTCGAGGGAATTGCTTGAGGAGGACATACAGTCATTTTATGCGCAAGCGAGAGGTATTCAAGACGGTAATGGAATTTTGCCTGCTGAACAATACAGTAGTTCAAAGGTAAAAACTATTTTGGGTTGCGTGAGGGTTAGTATACTTTACGATCAATCAGGGAAGAACCATAACGGATATTGCACACCACTTTCTAATGGTAATTCTGATTATGACGATACAGGATATTACACTCCAGGGTCTGAAAGGAGTAGTTATATAGCACGAGGCCCTATAATCATGGCTCTGGGGGATATCGTAAAGAACGACAATGGATCAATAGCTCTTTCGGGAACGGCATACAAACCATCAAACCCCAATCCCTTCGGATTCCCTGATGGCTATCAATATGATAACGACATAAGGGGATCTATGATAGCCTTTTCCGTAGGTAACCCTGGCGGTGTATCGTTCCAAGAACAGTTCTGTCCTTCGACAGAGCCATATGAAAGTGTATATATGTATACGACTACTGATTACAATAGCAGATACAATCGTGCTCCTTTTGAAAGCTACTGGGGGGGGCCTCACGATTCTATAGATACACAACAGCTCATAGCTGATTATTATGGTTTTGCTTCTTTCCAAGACATCTTCGAAGAAGGTGGGCGACTGAAAACATCATTTACAGATCAGATACCTGAGTCTGATCATTTGTTTCAATACACCAGAGCAATTTATGCTGCTTCTGGGACTGCAAAACGATCAATCGTAGGCTTCAATCCAAGAGGTGGCCGTGTATATACGGAAGCTACAGGGAACTCTATAACAATAAACAGCACTGGATACCCATTTTATTTCGGAAACCAAGTCCCAGAAGGGGCAGTCGTAGATTTGGCTGAGGGCTGGTCCTCGCCTGCGTTTTACGAAAACTATGTTAATGCTGTTGCGGTAAATCCACAATCTACCAACTGGTCAGGCACAAAAGACATCTACATAAGGCTTTTAAGAAATCCCACTGGCAGCGATTACAACAGAAGTGTTGGATTTAACAAGTACGTTGACGACCAGCTTATCTTGACATCTCTTAGATATCACAATGACAACCCATCACTTTCAAACCCACGCTGTGACCTCAGACTAAATAATAAAAGGCAGTTAGAGACTCACGGGGGAAGTTTAGGTATAACGGAAGATGATGGATCACGTCCCCCAGCAAGAATGATGCCGACAGGATTTGAATTTAAAGATGGGAATATTTTTTACGAGTCAGCAGCTTTTAAATACACCGATGAAGACCTATACGAAGAGGTAATTGCAGAGGCCAACACTTACTTTAGTACAACTCCGTTAGCAGACTCTCAACACGCACCTGAGTGATGGCAAAGCTATTTACAAGAAATTTTAAGGTTGGGGAGGCCTTTAATCCATCTCCAGGGTATTCTACGGGACGCTTGCCGTTAAGAGAGATAGGATTCCCATACGAACCAGGCGCTTTCGGTCAGATGAATGAGGCGTCTTCGCTAGATATCAATTATGATAGTGGGGTTTTGGGGTCAATAAGTTTGACTATTGATGTGCAGTTTGACAATTACATTACAAACTCTAGCAATGTGTTGCTTGACAACAACCTCACTGTACAAGAACAGTTTATAGCGGGGATCCCTCAGCCATGTCTTCTTGACGTTGACGCTGACGGATACGTTACAAGAGGAGACATTCAAAACATCTTCTTTAACAATCTTGGTAAATCAGCTTCTGAGGTAGCGGATGAATTAGGAGATAGCTATGCTTCGACCTTAGACCTAGACGGTGACGGGGTAGTTACAGAGCAGGACATGCAGGCTGCCATAGAGCAGTTTGTTGGAGTTGAGGGCTGTGTAGTGCCCAATCCGCTTTCAGACTACCCAAGGTATCTCGATAATCACAGCGAAAACGTAGCTCATGCCTACAGCCTAAGAAGGGTTAGATCAGATTATGATGGGCCATGTATGTCAGTAACTCTAGACTTTGACGCTAGAGGATTTAATGCAACTGGCGCAACCCAATACTTTTTTAAATCTCTATCCAACCTTGGACCTTCTTTTGGAGAACTACCAGACCCGAACGGTGATTTCTACTTAAAAGTAGGTGATTTTACAAATTTTTCGGGACAGCCTACAACAAAAACTTGGATGGGCGAAACCTTTACAAACGTAAAAGATGCTTGGACGTATTTCAAAACCATTCACCCGTGGCTTAACGATCCTTTAGATATACCCTTTGATGAGAATGGGTACATAGATTACTCTCTCATTGAGCTACTTATGGAGGACCCTATTGCTGCATATGGCATTGAATACAATGAAAATCTAACCAACAACTTTAATGAATTTTACAGTGAGTACAAATGGCATGCTTTAAGCTCATTTGGGGCTAACGTTTTATTTAAAGACAAAGTAGTTGTTCTAATAGATAGGTGGTACGACCAGAGGGCTGACGAACAAAGAGATCTAGTCGCTACAGTAACAAAAGCAAATGAATGGAAAATGCATCCATTTACCAAGACGTCATTGATGGTTGGAAGGTTTGGTAAAGTTATGCAAAAGAATGGGTGTATGGTCATTGGCAGCGGGACTATAAGCGGCCTTGGGGATAGAGCTCATTTGGCTGCTAATAAAGTAAATGGCCTGAGTGTACAAGAAATGCTTAGCGATCAATACGATCTTGTTGACGGGAATCCGTCACAGAATTCTCTTTTTCATGGCATTGCTGGTACAAATGCATCCTATCTTAATTGGAGCGGCATAGGTCCACAGAGCGCTGGGCTTGCATACAACGGCACTTGGGTCTATACCAACGGGGAAGAGTTTTCGACACTTTCTGGATTATATAAACCAATAGGGTCTGCTGGCTTATCACAAGGTGAATGGCCAACCGTTTACGAGGTAAAACAATATTACAACTATCCTTCAGAAACGCCGCTTTCATATCAAGGTGGTTCGAACCCAGGCTTTGTTGGCGATACACCCATTAGGTTTAAAAAGATGACATGGCAGGTAGGGGCAGCATTTCTGACGCAAGAACAAACAAACGCTGAGTATGCTAACCCGCATTACGAGCCCGATGCTTCCCTTTGGGATCCTCTCTTTACAACAGAGCTTTCTAATGAGGGTGACCCATTCCTTAACTTTGACAATCCTCCAGAGCCTGTGGGGGAGGGTCAGCTAGGTGGGGGCATAGGTAGATACTGGACTCAGAGTAATGGAAAGAGAACAACGTTTTTGGCTGATCTCCATGGTCAAGGTAGCCAGGGATCCAGCTTCCCCGCATTTGCTTACACGGGGGCGCACCCTGGGATTCAAAAGGCTGCCCAAAGAATTAGTGGATATCTAGATATAGGTTACCCTCTTTACTATCAAACCGATGGTGCACAGGTGTCTCACCCTTTCCAGGAAGAAGGTTCTTATACTCCTAATTATAACACTAGTACTTATGTTGGCAATGTTTTGACTGTCAGCTCCTATCCCACCGATCCGTTAAGTGTAAAGTTTAGGTCTGATGAGTTTGGCGTCGTTGCTCAAGAAGGGGCTTACAGCGCTGATAGTTATAGCGTTCGTGATGACAAGAGAGTAGAGGATCTTAACGGTAATGAGAGCAGTGCCATACCTACAATAACATCTAGCTGGGATTGGCGTCAGTCATATAGAGTAGGAAACTACAGAGGATCCGATCTATTAAGTTTTCAAAACATCGGTGGGGGGTCAAACGAAGGACCTGACGCGGGGTTACCAGAAACTTGGACGTGGGAAACTGTTGATGCTGCCAATGTAAGAAACCCCGATGTATATGGGAATATGCACGAATGGATAAGTTGGAATGATAAGCTACCTTTGCAATCATGCAAGGATTATCTTGACGAGAGTAAAACATACTTTGAAAACAAAAAAATAGTACAGTCATGAGTCACTTTGACGGCATAACATTAGCTTTTTCTCATAAAGACAGGGTATGGAGAACTAGATATAGCTTTACCCCAACAGCGTATGGGTACGTGGACAACTTCATGCTGTCTTCAAATGGAAGGCATCCAGCATCAACTAACGATTCGCCCACCACATCAAACGGCTTCTGGAGGCATGACACCAACGCTCTACACAATAGATTCTATGATTTTCAATATGATATGGGGGTGTCTTTTGTGGCCAACTACAACCCCAGCTCTGTTAAGATATTTAAGTCTTTGTCTGCTGAGTCTAACTCAAACTCCTGGACTGGTTTTGTTAGCACAAACAGCAATCCCAGTGGTGGCGCGACGAACAATGAGTATCAAACAAGTCAGTTGTCTTCTTTCATAAGAAAGGAGGGTGCTTCATATGTTGATATAAAAGGATCTACCACAAATTCAACTTCTAATGTCTCTGCTGGATTCAATGCAGAAGGAGGTGTAGGATTCAACCTAGTCGGCAGCTCTGCAGAAGAGATTGGACTGTCTCCTGTCAATCCTATTTTGACATGGGAGGAAACTATAGGGGTCCAACACGGTCAAATTACTGCTGGTACAAACTGCTTCGTAGTCGTTAGCTCTCAATCTGGCTTATCGTATATTAGAGGCAACGAGCTGGTACCCATAGATTCTGCAACTCCCTCTTACCAAGAAGGATACGTCATTGTCAAATCTCTTAACTCCGATGACCAAACAGTTACTCTTGAGATGATCGTCCCTTCAGATTCTGTCAGCAGCTATCCATTTTCTTGGAGTTCAACTGAGAATTTTGATGGCTCTCTTACCTCAAACACAGTATACATTGACACCCCATCTATTACAAACGGAGATTACATGAGGGGTAGATACATGAATGTATACCTTTCAAACAACTCTACAGCACCTGTAGAATGTTTTGCTTTTAACGTAAATTACGAACCAACGCGCTTTGACCACAGTTTAGGTCAAAATGCTTAAATTTGCAGCTATGCCACCAGAAGGGAATTACAATTTTTTAACAGGTACCTACACGTCTGACGCGGTAAACCCCCTGACGGGTATGCCTCAAACTATGCAGACTGGCGTCTCTGGTGCTTCGGGCATCGGATCTATCGTAGGCGGGATTGCAGATTTGATTGGCTCTAAGAAGCGCATTGCAGGCGCCAGAGAAGACAAGAACAAGGCTAGTAAAAGGATTAAAAACTTTTACTCTGATGCAGCTTCTGGCACATACGATTACACTCTAGACCCTGGGTTTAGCGACATGTATGATATGTCTAGGACGAAGACGTCTACAGACCCTCTGATGAGGCAGGGAGCTACAGCTGTAAATGCACTGCAGCAAGGAGGTGAAAGATCTCTCTTGTCAGGATTGAACGCTACGACAAGGGCCATGGCTGAAGGGGAAACACAACTAGGGCTTAGCGATCTTCAGAGAGAGATGATGGGGTTGAATCAACTTACTCAAGCTCGTCAAGGCCTCACTCAGGCCAATCAACAGTTCGGCAGAGAGCTTGGCATGAGACGTCTCGGTCAAGATGAGGTTGCGCAAGCCACCGCACAACAGAATATTCAAAATCTCCAACAAGCTCGTAGAGACGCTTTTGGCAATATCGCAAGTGGAGTTGTAGAAACAGGATTGTCATTTATTAATCCATTCGCAAAAGAAGGAATGAAAGTACCAAGTTACGGGCAGGGCGGGATGAATCCTGGCCTTGCAAAACTCAAAGAAGATCACCCATCAGTGTATCAAAAGATTACTGGAAAAGAAGCGGAGTATGGCATGAAGTACCCAGGCGGTGGGATGATGCCTCAATACCCAGGGGGTGGGAAGATGCATGAATACATGCACGGAGGTGAAACGCCAGCCTATCAAATGGGTGGTGGGATGCCAGGAGGCATGAACGCAGGTGTCCTTGCACAAATCATGGGCGGTCAAGGTGGAGGGCAGCCTCCAGTACAAGGCCCCCTCCCAGGACCTGCCTCTCACGAGACCAATCCTATTGACATGATCAATAAGAACGGTGAAAAAGTCGCAGAAGCTATGGGTGGTGAGTTCATCATCAACAACGATCAAGCCGAGGCGATGATGTCAGAGCACAGACCTATCAAAGAAAAGATTGAAGCTGGAGATCAACCCAGTCAGGAAGAGTGGATGGAATACTATCAAGCTGTTGATGGGGTATTCTCTCAGCCACAGTTCCAGGATAACATGGCATAATGTCAAAAGGATACCTTTACGTAGCGCCTATAACTCAGCCTAAAGAAACTTTCGCTGAAAAGTTTTCTACGCTTGGTGAAAAGATGAGTGCCGCTCAGCGGGCAAATCAAGCTGGGCAAATGAAGCAGGCTCAAGCTCTTGCTAAGCAGCGCAATCAGCAGCTGTCAGCTTTTAATGCTACGTTAAAAAATACCGACAGCTGGTCTCAAAGGGACGTAGAGGTTCAGGTAGATCTGATTAAGCAATCAGAAGATTTGCTTCGTCAGAACCCAGAATCATATCAAGATCTCCTTTTGGAGTTGATGACCTATCACGGTCTTGGAGATAGTCAAGCAAAAGTTAGAAGTGGCTTGAGCCCAGAAGACGAGAGATACATAGAATATCAACAGGGGGAGCGTAAGGCTCCTGTAGATGGCACGACTGCCGTAACGTCTAACGATGATTATCAACTTCGCAGTCAGTCTTATGACGAGATGTTTGAGGAAACTGGCAGCTTTACGTCTCCATCAGGACTTGTGTACCCCTCTGGAAACTACTACGCTCCTGGGACTAAAACAACACTCCTGAATCAATTTCAAAATAGGGTTCAAACTGAATCAGATCCACTTTTTGGTTCAGAGATTCAGGTTCAAGAAAACCCACAAAACGGCACTATGACGGCAGTCGCAATCAAAGATGGTGCGGTCGTGGGTGAGCAGATCGTCAGTGGCCCCGTCAATCTATTCCCTGGCCGTGGTAGCGGAGGATACTTTACCCCTAGGTTTGTTTCATCATCGTTTGTTTCTGCAGCAGATACAGTAAAGGATTTTAATACTGTTATTAGCAACTTGCGTGGTCAGGTTAATGCTGGAGATATATCTCCGTCAGATGCTCGTACGATGCTTTCGTCAAGAGTAGCTGAAAACTACAACTCCCCTTCTGGGGCAGGGATGAGAGCAGCCTCTATGGAAATGTGGAGAGAGACGTATCCTGATCGAGAGTTTAATCCAGAGGACTTTAAAGTGGGCGAGGGTGCAGAGAATAGTCCCGCAGCAAACCTTGGTATTAAAACTCCTCTTGAGTTGTATCAAGACGCTGTCGCAGGCATTGCCGATGTATCACAAGACCCTGTTAGAAGCGGGTCAGCTGGTAGACAAAACGATTACTCTTCCAGCAGAGATAGTTGGAGATCTGCGCTTGGCTTGCCAGGTGGATTGCAGCAGGATTTGATGGCTGACAGCCCAAGAAGAGTTCTTTATGGAGATCGAGCTGACGAGTTTTCGAGCTTGCCTTTAAATGTTCAAGGGGCTGAGATTACCATTCCTAATGAAAACTTGGAATACGTTGATCCAAATGACCGTAGTGGGTCAACAAGATACTATGGGAAGCTTTTTGCTTACCCTGAAGCCAATATTGTTATGCTTGAGAAGAAAGCGGACGACTACCAAGGGAAGCCATCAGACGTTGCCGTTAGTGATGATACTAGAAACAGGCATCTGAATGACAATCAAACGGGAACATACTGGGCCAAGGCACCTTCTTCAAGGTATGTCAATGTACCTATCTTTGATGACAACGGTAAATTCACCTCAGAATTTCTTAAGTTGTCTGGCAACTTTCAACAAAGATATAGGAATGAGGCCACAGTTAGTGCAAACGCCGATGCTCGCAAGAACACACTGTTTCAAGAAATAATGAGACTTTCACAATGAACGAAGTAGAAAAGCTTTACGAAGAGTACTTGGGGCTTGGCTATAATCAAAATATGGCTATAGCTAAGATGCGTTTTGCTGGATACGATGACGATGCAGTCAACGGCATGATGGGCATGTACTCTAAAAAAAAAAGTCAAGACAGTGGTGTCTCGGACTCCAGTTCGGAAGCGGGTTCTACGGAATCTACCTCGGCTGGAAGTGTGCCTCAGCAGCCAGAACTTGGAGATTCGGATACTCCTGTAGTTGACGATAGACTCCAGGGGTTAACAGGTGATTTTGGGGCGTTAAATTACGACATCCCTTCTTACTCTGTTTCTGGCTCCTCGTCGATCGACCCTTCCATGATGCCCATGGGAAAGGATTCTGGCATCAAGTTGAATGCTGAATCTTTTTTGAATGGCGGTGACCCTAGCTTTGAACGTTTGTTTCATGGCTTGCACTCTCATTCGTTTCAAAACTGGGCGTATCAAAACGAGTACGTTGATGCAGACTTCCTAAAGGAACACTCAGAAGAGTTTGGATACACCCCCTTTGCATACACTTATGGGCATGTCCTTGACAAAATTGCAATGAAGCAAACTCTTGATGAAAAGACTCAAGAGAACATTAAGTCAGGCATGAGTGTCGAAGACGCTTTGGCGCAGAACGATGTTCTTACCGAAGATCTTAATATGGCATGGGAGGAATGGAGAAAAGGCAAAAACAGAAAAAGCGGACACCCTGCACTGCGAGATCGGTTTGTAAAAACAAGGCTAAAGCAAGTTGAAGGTAGGTATGAAAAAAAGAGAGATGCTCTTGACATAGAGTATCAAAAGTATGTTTCTGAAAAACTCGTTGATTCCCTTACAAACCAAGGGATGAAAGAAAGAGATGGTGATGGTGAGCTTACTCCAGGGGCTAAGTCTAAACTTGCTCTACTAGAGACTCAGCTTAAGAGGACGATGGGTACGAGGCTGGACCTTACAGGCGACGGAAAGGTTGGTCACAGGCCATTTTTTAGAGCCCGTATGATTCCTGGCATGGGCCCTAATTTTAGATTCGAAGGCGACCTTGTTGATTCTTCTGAGATAGCTGGACTCAGTGTTCTTAACGGCGCTATATGGCTTGGATCTAAACTTTTTTCTTCAGGCAGCAGTATGTTCAATGAGGACGTTTACTTTGACGGTGTAAACCAAGAGTTTGTAAACGGTAAGGGTTCTTATGAGTGGAACTCTGAGGTAGCCATGAAGATGAACGAAAATCAGATCTCTGAGATTCGTGAGAGAATGAATGTGTATCAGAAGGGTGTTCTTGATTCATATGCAAATAATGACTTTGCCAATGCTATTGAACAAAGCTTTTTGATGACAGCAGAAGGATGGCCATTCTTGGTTCCTTTGCTTTTCTCTGAAGCCCTTGGCCCGTATGGTATAGCTGGTGTAAACTCTCTTATGGGTGTGGTAACTGAAGCCTCAGCTATCAGAAACGATTACACCTTCGACAACTTTATCAAAGACGGGAAGTCCTACAGCTATTATGAGGCCGCTGACATAGCAGGCGATGATGATATCAATGAGATTCTAAAACAATTTGATCAACAGGAGGACAACCTAGGAAGAGCAGGATACCTTACTGCTGTTGGGGCTGGTGACTTTGCTATTGGTGTGACGTCTTTCAAGGCTTTTAGAGGAGCCTATGTAAAGGCTCAAGCAGCAGAGATGAAAAACTTCCTTACTGGCTATGCAAGAGGATTGGGTATCGCGTTGCCAGAAAACGCCTTAGCAGATTTTTCAGCTGTTGTTCTAAGGGAGGCAACTAGAGATAGGGTTACTGATGAGCCAGAACCAGATGTCAATGACATGCTAAGAAACGCTCTTGACGTGGCTATTGCACGGGTACCAACTACAGGGTTGATATATACAGGAGGTCGATTGACAGTAACCCCCGCATCAAAGGCTAGAGCTAAAGAGGTTATCCCTATGAACTCTGAGGAGATCATTAGGTTGAGTCAAGAGGTTAGAGATCAGCAGCTAAAGACACTTACTGCAACAAACAAGACTGGTGCAGCCGATGCATACGCAGTCTTGGGTCGTAAGATGGAGAGGCTGAACAAGCTGTACTACACCAATGAGTTGTACATGAACTACCTGAGGAAGAACAACTTTGATGCGTACGAAAACACCATGGATACGCTGATATCTATTGATCAGCTCAAGGCCAAATACAACTTGACCAACGACGCTCCTCTACAGATGGAAATCAAGTTGGCCGTAGAAGGAGAACTTCAGAAGCTAACAAAAAGCTACAGCGATAACTCAAAGGCATTCGAAGAAGCCATAGGTCTGAGAGGTCAAGGTATGGGGGTGATAGAGCGTGAGATGATCCGAGGTCAACAAGGCATGAGCGTAAAGGATGCTATGAGAGATGCGATGACACCATTGCAGTCACGTCCTGTTCCAGAACAACCTGTGCCTGTATCACCCGACTCACCTGAGGTCAGAGCTCGCGTTGCATCTGAAGTTGAAGTAAGGATGGCTGATGATTGGTTGCCTTCAAACATAGAGGATATGGATGCTACATCCATGAATAAGGGTAAGTTGGAAGAGGTGTTGAGAGGTGATGGATTTGCTACGCTTACTGCAGAGAACCCAAACAACACCGTTATTGGGGAGAACGAAAATGCTAGATTGAATACTGCGGCTCGTGAGTGGCTTAAGTCCAAGGGCTTAGAGTTCCACGAGATCCTTGGTAGATATGACGGCAAAGGAGAAAGAAGCTTTCTTGTAGAGGGTATGTCAAAGCAGCAGGCCATGGACTTTGCTCGTGACTTCAATCAGCATAGTGTGCTAACTAGCGAAGGTCTCGTAAAAGCAGATGGGAGCTTACTCCCTACAAAGGGAGACTGGAGCATTGATCAGTCAGTTGTTGCAGGAGACAACTATACGTCAGCGACAAAACTTAACGACGGTTCTGTAATAAAGTTTGCAAAGGACTTGGATGACGGGAAGGCTGTTGATGCGAAGGGAGATAAAATTACGGACAAAGAATTTTGGAATGGAACTGAATCTGACGTTCCTGTTCCTGAAGCCCCTGATCCAACACCCATCAATCCAGAGTACGACACCAATAGATTCAAGGCATTCGCTCACAGAGCTCGCGCTCAGATGTCAAGATGGTGGAATTTTGGAGTCAAGAGTCATGGTGGAGTCACAAACAAAGATGTCGAAGAGGTGTATAGGAGTAGAGAGCGCTTGACTTCAAGGGCTACTGATGATTCTGAATACGATGTATTGACAGTAAAAGGATTTTTGAAGGGATATGACAAGGTTCAGGGAACTAGCTACGATGCTTTTAATAAGTTTCTAAGAGGCGAAATTGGAATTGATAGTCCTTCCTTCAAGAATCTGTCTAAAGACCAAATAGGGGCTCTTAAGGGCCTTAGCGAGAACAGAGATGCGCTTAGTGAAGTGGTCATCGAAACTCTTGAGGCTTTGCCCATTTCCAATCCAGCGGAAGCAGCTGCGCGTCAGGAACTGATTCAAACCATTAGGTCTCAAAAGGGTAAGTACCTGCACCAGCAGTACGAAATTTTTACTGATGGAGGTGAAAGACTTGATCTACTTTTAAGGCCCCGCAAACAGATGCCTCCTAAGCTGAGAAAGGTATTTGATGAAGCTGTACGTGAAACGGCAAGCAGGATTGAAAATCCTGATATGGCGGAACAGATGACAAGGCAGTACCTTATGAATCTTCGAGGCGAAGGTGGGAACTATGGAGCTCTTGGGGCCATGAACTCTCCTTTCTTGAAATCTAAAAACAATCAAATACCAGAGGCTTACAAAAATCTCTTAGGCGTGATTGACGATCCAGTACATGCATACCTAAGCACAGTGTCTAAGCTTCGTGAGTATGCTGCTATGAGTCGCTGGCAAACAGAGCTTGCTATTGTATTGCAAGAAAGCGGACTAGGTAGGATTGGCAGCAACTTTGAAGGTACCGAAGGGGCCATGGGACTGTATGAAAAAATGGCGCCTAACTCTGCAGAGTGGGAACCATTGCATCATATGTACATCCCAAAAGAATTGAAACAAGGATTCCAAAATCTAGATCCATTGGGGTCTTGGAGGTCAATTATGGGTGATTCTCCAGCAGGATCTCTCGCATCAACGATGGCTAGTGGTTGGACTAGAGCTGCAGGATTTTCAAAAGTTGGTAAGACTGTTATGTCCCCAACCTCTACGAATAGGAACATGGTTAGTGGTGTGTTTCTTCAAATGGCTAACGGACACTTCTTCTTGACAAATCCAACAAAGATGTGGGATGCGGCAAGTTTGGCTTGGGGTAATCAAAATCAAAAACCTGGAAGCTCTTGGAGACAAGAAAGAGCCAAGCTTATTGAAGGCGGCGTATTGAATGACGGTGCAAACAGCATGGAACTCATGAAGTCTATCGGTGAAGCCTTGAATAAAAGAGGGAATAGACTCACAAGAGAAAATCAGATATGGGAGTTTGCTAGGAAATATTACTCTTTTGGAGATGATTTTTATAAGGTTTCTGGATACTACATTGAGAAACAAAGGTTTATAGAGGCTGGTATGGACCCCGTTCAAGCCGAGGCTTTAGCAATGCGTAGAGTAAGAGATGGGTACCCTACATACAGCAAAATATCAAAAGGAGCCAAGGCCTTGAGGAGGCTCCCAACAAACGGGTCTTTTGTGTCTTTCCCTTACGAAATGATTAGAACTACCAAAAATCAATTTAATTTCATAGCAGAAGACTTGAAAGCTGGTAGGACTGATATGGCCTTGATGAGAGCTCTTGGTTTGGCAACATCATTAACAATGAGTGATGGTCTTTCTGAATACTCAAAAGATCTGCATGGACTCGACGACCAAGACGATGCGGCTGTAAGATGGTTTGGTCCTGAATGGCAGAAGCTGTCAAAGCTCTTGTACTTGGGTAAGGAAAATGAAACTCCATACTTTATGGACTTGAGCTACACGTACCCTCACGAAACCATTACAAAACCACTAAGAGCTTTGTTTGGATACGATCCAGAAGCAGAGGACTACATGGACAATGTAAATAAGGCTGTGGAAGAAGCTTTTTCCCCTTACGCAGACACTGATTTGTTTACGGGTTCTATGAAACAGATCGTTGAGAACAAAGACGAAAATGGCAGACCTATCATTCTTGTAGAACCTGGAAGCAACTGGGTGCAAGAGATAGCTACAGACTCAGAAAAAGCATTCTTAATGTTTAATCATCTTCAAAAGAAGTTGGCACCAGGGTTTGTAGGTAACGCTTTGGAATTTTTAAGGTCATCGGAGCCTGTTGAAGAGGACCACCCCATGTACGACATGCAGCGGCAGTTCAACAAGTACTACCCCAAAGAAACTAGATACAGGGTTTATACTCACGGTGACGCTTTGTTGGGTATGCTTGGGTTTAGAATGACATACTTGCCTCTAGATTATGCTTCAGAAAATAAGATTAGAGAGCAAATTTCATTTACGTCTGACACAGAGAACTACTTTGAAAATCAAATTAACAAGGGCGTACCTATTTCTGTGGAGGAAGCGCAAGAAGCTTGTGAAAGCTTCATAAGACATTTTGAAAGATCAGAGAGTCTTATTAAGCAATCAATCACGGCGATGAAGAAGCTCAATATGAGTGAAGAAAAGATTATTGAAATTCTTCTGTACGCTGGTGTTCCAAAAAAGCAAGCTGGACAGTACTTGGAAGGAGACCCAGTGCCTGTGTTAGGGGTGACCACTCAATCTATTATCAATGACGCCAATCAAGCCATCAGAAGTTCACGACTAACAGACGAGGAAAAAGAAGAAAGAATCGAAAATATCGCAAACGCCATTTCGGTGTGGAACGAAACAATAGGAAACTACAATGACAAAAGAGACAAAGAAGCCCAAGAAGATTAAAGACACCAAGCTCGGTGGATGGTTAAAAGACAAAGCCCCCAACGTGCTAGGGCTTGTGGCGGATCTACTCCCCGACAGTGGGGGACTGGGCGTAGTAAAAAACCTCCTGGACAAGGAGCCTTCTGTAGACCCTGCCGAGGCAAAGGCTATGCTTGATGCTGAGGTCCAATTTCAGAACAACGTAAGCGAACGTTGGAAGGCAGATATGAGCAGCGACGTTAAGCTCGCAAAGCTCATTAGACCTCTTACGTTGATAGCTTTGATGACCATGTTTATGCTCACTATGGTGGCCGACAGCATGGACTCTTGGCCATTTAACGTAAAAGATAGTTATGTATCTTTGCTAGAGATTCTCATGCTAACGTCCTTTGGTGCATACTTCGCGGGTAGAACCATTGAGAAATCAAGAAAATGAAAATAAGGTATACTCATGGAGGACTGCACCCTGCAGATTTAGACAAGAGGCGAATCATGTCTTCTCTTAACGAGTCTAATCCGTCATCTGACGACCCTGTTTTGCGTAGAATGAGAGATCAGCAACTAGCTGCGGACCGTTCTGGTATGTTGGAGGGAAAGATTGCGATGGGTGATGATTACATGCTTGCTCCAGAGTACCCCAGTGGGGCTATTACATCCGACAGATCATACCTTCTTGATCTAGCGGGTCTTGGGTCTCTTGGCAAATCAGCGATTCAAAAATTGATGAGGAGTGCGGGGAGTAGGGGCTCTAGCAAAGCGTCAATAGACGCTGCTAGAAGAGAAATGTTGGAGGGGTTCAGTGAAAGAACAGGTATGAGCCGAGAGCTTAGCGAAGAAGTTCTTGGTACATATGACGACAAGGCTCTCCAGCAGTTGAAAAACAGACAGGCCACATCTAGAGTTCAAAATGTCGCGGACAGAGCCATTAGGCAGGGGGCTCAAGAAGAGTCTCAAGCAGCACTGAATTTCCAAGGAAAGGCGCAGAAAATTTTGGATGATCTTAACTTCAGCGAGTATGCTGATCAGGCTGAGTACACCAACGTTTTAAAGGACGTAGAAAATCTATACAGAACTTACCCTGAAGGGTCTCCAGAGTTTATAGAGCAGTTTTCAAAGTCCATAGGCAACAAGCTGAGCAAGTATGGTATCAGCCCTGAGTCTGCTAAAAAAGCACTATCTCAAAAGCCCGTTATGTTGAACGAGTTCGGAGGTACAATTAAGACAATTAGAAGATGAGAAGTTTGTTGTTAATGTTGATGCCGCTGTTTGCTACCGCGCAGACAGGATGGGTAAACGTAGAGTTCCAAACTGACGGCTATGGTGGCGAGAGCACATGGGAAATCTATATGGTTGGCATTGACAGCGTGTACGCTGCTGCTGGACCGTTCGTCAACGCATCATACAATGAGCAACTCGTGGTGCTTCCTGTTGGGGAGTACAACCTCGTGGTAAACGATGAGTTTGGCGACGGCATCTGCTGTGAGTTTGGAGAGGGGTGGTTTGGCATAGAGAATACGTGCGGTGTCAGTTCATTTGTGTATGACTTTGCTCAGGCCCAGATCACTGTTCCGTTCGAAGTACTACCTTGCCCTCCACCCCTTGTGGACTGCATGGATTCAGAGGCCAACAACTACAACCCCCAAGCATATTTTGATGGAGAAAACTGCCAGTACGATGTGACGTTCAGGCTGGATCTTAATGGACCGCATCCGCCAGAGATAGACATCCCCGAAGTAAACGGAGAGTGGAACGCATGGTGCGGTAGTTGTTCTCAGATGACTGATGATGACGGCGATGGGGTGTGGGAGCTTACTGCTTCTATAACGCAGGGAAGTTACCTATGGAAATTCTCTGCAGACGAATGGGAGGTTCAGGAATTGCCAGTAGGCGTTTCTGAGTCTCCTTGTTTTTTGTTTGATGAGTTCGGCTATGTAAACAGAAATCTCGTAGTATCTGGACCTGTATCGCTACCGCCTTTCTGTTGGGAGAGCTGCCTACCATGTGGGGCCGTGCCAGGATGTACAAATCCTAACGCCAGCAATTGGAACCCTTGGGCTAACCTAAATAATGGATCTTGCACAGGGTTGGGAGCTGAGTGCCAGCCATGGGAGACAGAGACAGTCACTACGCTCATCCTCGACAACTACCCATCAGAAACAAGCTTTAGCATATACAACATTACATCTGAAGAGGAGGTTATAGATGTGTCCATAGGTCAGCTCTCTGATGACATTGTAGGGGTTCCTTTGCTATTTGCGACGTGTGCCACTACAGGTGACGAGCTAGAGATTGTCATCAATGACAGTTTTGGCGATGGTATGGGAGCCTCACAGTGGGGCGGTCAGGACGGATACGCTATGGTCGTGGCCTGTGGGGACACGCTATGGTCTCTCCCTGTGGCTGACTTTGGGTACAGCGTGGCGGCTCAGTTTGAGACCCCTCTTTGCTTAACTGTAGAAGATGTAGTGGGATGCGGTGATCCAGACTACGTTGAGTACAACCCAGACGCTAGTATATCTGTAGACTTACTGTGTGAGACACTTAAGGTTTACGGGTGCATTGACGATTCTTACTTCAACTACGACGAGCTGGCCAACACAGAGGACGCCATAGACTCTTGCTTCTACACCCTAACCATTACAGACGGGGTAGGCGACGGATGGTTTGGTAGCTGGATAGGCGTATACCAAGACGGATGGACGTCACCTCAGTACAAAATGGGGCCTAACGATGGTAACGATGAGTCCTTTGATGTATATCTGTCGTCTGAGGAAGAGATTGAGATCTTCTTCTTTACGACTCCTCAGTCTCAGAACCAAGTGGAGCAGTGTGGATTCATGCTGATGGGACCTACAGGCGATACGCTAATCGACGTAGCTCAGTGGAGCATGGTGCCATACCCCAATACCTACTCTGTGACTCCGTACTGCGGAAATACGTGCGAACCATTTGTCCCTGGGTGTACAGACGAAGAAGCTCAGAACTACAGCAGCGTTGCGAACCTTGATGATAGTGGATGTTACTACGCAGCGGGTTGCACACAGGCTGGGTACCTTGAGTACTACGAGCAGGGATACGAGGCTGACTACGATAACGGGTCATGTGTTACGCTAGCGATGTTTGGATGCACTGATCCCGAAGCCATCAACTATGATCCTGAAGCAAATGTAGACATAGACTCCTGTGTTCCTGTAATCGAAGGGTGTCTAGACATTGACGCTTACAACTACAACGAAGAGGCCAACACAGATGCATTTGATTGCGTATATGACGCTGGGTGCGTAACAGGACCTGGAGAACCATACTGGGCTAACGACTACTGCTACTCATGGGTGATTGAGGTGGACCCCTACTGCTGTGAGGTGGGATGGGATTCGTACTGCATCAACCTGTACGAGTACTGCGGTGACGGGGTGACTAACGTCACAGTCCTAGACAACACAATCTGCGAGGCAAACCCCAACCCAACCAGAGACATAGTAAGGATTCAGTCCCCTGCAGGAGCCGTTGCAACCGTATACAACTCACTGGGCAAGAGGGTGTTAGACCCTACAAAAGACAAGTTGATAAGCCTAGGCGCCTTGCCTGACGGGGCATACATGTTCGTGATAGACTACGAGAACAGAAGGGTTAAAAAGAAAATCATCAAGCAATGAGATACATAGCAACCCTACTGCTTATTCTTGTCAGCTCCAGCGCATCAGGACAGGCAGTAAAGAAGGCACTGAAGTTCGCTACGTTCTACACGGCGTTCAGCGGGGGTAACTCTATCTCAGATCAGGAGGTGTTTTCTGTTGGAAGCGGGTTACAGACAGACGTACTCAAGACACCGTTTGACTACTCGTTCACAGCAGGCATACGTAAGATTGCTCGCTTCGGGTACGAGAACAGAGCCAACACGTTCTACAACGGTACAGAGAAGTCCTACGGGGATGCTGCCACGATAGGTAAGGTGAAAGGATTCGAGTTCTTATTCGAGGGTGACTACCGTAGACAGCAGGGAATCAACTACCTAGATCAAGACCACTTCCTACGTTACGTAGGTGAGCGGTGGATTACCAAGGTGGAGTACCTGCAGGATGGGTTCGCAGACGTAAGCTACTTCGAGGGGTCGCAGAGGGTAAGAGCCAACCTAGGTAAGCTGTCCTTGAATGCTGGCATTATGCAGCGCCTCTCAGAGCCATACGGGTATGATCCTTTGAACGAATGGCTGTTGGACAACAATCAGCTCCACTTCACCTCTTTGGCGCTTCAGGAGGGTTATAACATAGACGTAAACACAGGAGAGTTCTTCAACCCTCAGGGTGAGCTTGTAGCTAGCAGCTACGAGGTTTGGGAGGAAGTAGTTGTGCCTCAGGTACTTGACAATTACGTGACAAAGAAAAGATCTGAGTTGGCTAGCCAATGGGTCCATTCATTCGTTGTAGGCTTCGACTACTACCACTTTACAAAGGACTTCTGGGTACATTGCTGGGGCAACCTAATCCCATACCACGTAGACACAGACGGGGAGTATTCTTACCACCGATTCGTAAGAAGTGACCAATGGGTTGATTACTCAGGAGGACTTATCTTTGGTAAAAGATTTAATAAGAGTTTTGGTGTGTTTGCTGAGGGCAAGTACCACAAGTACTGGGACCGATCATGGCACGACTTCTCCATTGGCATTAACTACGTAATAATCTGACATGGCTCAGCAAATTGGCGAGAACACTAAGGTCACACTGGACCTTAAGACTATAGGGATGGCAGTCACTGGGCTGGGTGTCTTGATAAGCATGTGGTTTGCTTTGCAAGCTGACATTGCAGAGGCGAAAGAATTGCCTGAACCGTTGGCCCCAGAGATTACACGCATGGAGTTTGATATGAAGGATCAGCTAGTCCGTCAGACAATCATGACTACCCAAGAGGATGTAACAGAAATCAAAGAGGATATGAAAAGGATCGAGGAGAAAATTGACCAATTAAAATGATCCATGAAGACACTTGTCATTGCCCTATCTGCATTGCTTTTTTCAACAGCTGTGTACGTATCAATCCCTGCGGAAGAAAAGGTTTGTAAATCAGGTATTTGTGTTGTTGAGTTCAACGCAAGTTTTAATTCTAGCAACAGTGTAAGATGGATAGAAGACCTGAACGATTGCGTAACCAGCCGTGTAGACATTGTGTCTGCTCCAGATCTACAAAGGGATCACAAAATCGTAGTTGTGCCAACGATAGTAGTCTTCAACGACGGGGAGGAAATAAAGAGGTTCCAAGCGAACATCATGATGACGATGGAAGCAACGAAGAAGGAAGTGCAGAGCGCGATTGACGACGTTCTAATGAGCGACTTTTAAACCCAGGTAATCTTAACGGTCAGGGCCATGTCTTTTAGGTCCCTGAACTCATCTCTAACGATGCGATCAATGATAGGGGAAAGGTAGCAATGAGCTACTTCTTCTTCACTTGTCTCTGTAAAAACTCTTTGCAAGCCATTGTCTCCGATTCCTGCATCAATGTGCATGAACTTAAAGTCCCTAGAAACAACAGCTTTTACAATCTGATGGTAAGAATTGCTTGAAGTGTCTGCCATGACTACAGGGGTGGTTGATTGCCTAACATTTGCAAGAAGTCAAACATATCAATCATTCCATTCTCGTTGAAGTCCACAACAGTAGCGTTGCTATCTTCACTAATTTCTTTTCCAAAATTAGCGAGCAACAAGAGGAAATCCATAATGTAATTTGACCACATACCCTTTGTACGTTATGTAACGCTTTAGAGTTACGGTCGATTGACCTGTATTTGAAGCACAAATAAACTTGAATCCTTAGTAGGAATAAGTTTGTACTCCATACCCATGTAGTCTTGATACGTCTTCCCAAGAATTAGCTCTTGACTAAAATGAGCAACAGGGTGATTGCCATCCCAGGCAGTTGGGATAATTAGATCACAAGAATATTTTTCTGGGTGCACATAAACCTTTTTAGGGGTAGTCATAGTACTCATACACCCAACAGCAAGAAAGGGGATCAACAGTGTTATTGCTTTCATGACACGAATCTAAAAACATTTTTATTGAAAACCCATATAACAAAGTATAATGATACTTATGTTCTAAAAGTTTCTTAATGCAAAAAGAGAGGGCCGAAGCCCCCTCTTACAGATTGCGAAATTCCACAGATGACTCACCCGTGTAACAGTACAAAGATAGTCAATCGTTTTGAATTTTAATAGACTTGTAAAAATCGGGATCCATGTCCTTGATAGGAGCTATGAACTCACGATTGCAATAACGATTAACCTCTTTCTTCTGTGAGACAGTGTTGTCTTTACACGTGTTTTGGGCTTGGTAAGCGGCGTTGGCATGAAGGAGCTTGTCAATGCTGCGGCGTTTCTTTTTGCAACTGTAGTATGTGTTAGTATTCTTTGTCATATTCCCAAACTCTGTATGAAACCATAGATTCTAAATCAGACAGTCGGATCAATGTAATGCAATCCTCTCTGTCTTTTCTTGTGTACTTTTTCAAGTATGCTTCCTTCTTGTTTGTAACAACCTCGTCAATCACATGTTTTTCGCAGAAGAAACAAAGCTCTTCTCGACTAACAATACAAAAGCCGCCAACCTCTGGCATATCAAACGCAATGTAATGAGCCCCACCGTACATCCACCCAGGCTTTCCTTGTACGTTCTTAAACTCACACCAGATCTCATCTGGAAGGTTGTTACCTTTTACATCAACACCCCATTTTTTGCCTGATTTAATGGCAACCCAGTAGTCTATGTGTTTGTGAATGTCCTCTGTGTGGGAGGACTTTGTACACATCATGCCTTTTCTTCTAGCAGATCGAATGAAACGAGTTTCAGCCATTCTGCCCGTGCTGTTGCTGTAAGCTCTTCTTGAGGTGCTTACCTTATTGCTCTTCGTGAAACTCATCTACCGCTGTTTTTATGAGGTCAAGCTCTTGATAAACAGACGTTTTTAATTCCGACAGGGCTTCTTCTACGTCATCACCAGTTTTCATTGGTGCGCCGCTTTCATCATGAATCGCTTCATAAAGATCATCTACAGCCTGATGTATTCTATCGCATGCGATAAAGAATAATTGACTAAGTCTAGATGTCTTCATTTTTAATTGATTCTAGTATTTCCTGTATAGCCTGATCAACTTGACCGCTGTTCTTAGCTAAAAATACGATATAATCAGAGTTTATACCAACTAAATACTTAAGAAAAAGTTTCCAACGCATTGTGAAGTCATGATGAGAAGGAAGGTACCCCTTCGTTTCAATGATCCATTTGCGATCTTTTCCGACAAAATCAGGAGTATAGGTTATGGGTAGAACAACTGAGTTGCTTCGATCCCTCATGACCTTGCCCTTGGCTGTCATCTTAAAGTATTTGTTGGGAAACGTAAACGATTCCATTAATTCGAACGTGTCTTTCTCATAGTCAAAAGCCAGTCCGTGTTCTCTAAGCTGATCTGCACAATACTTTTCAATGGAACTTTTGTACTTGCCTAAGTTCCTTTTTCGTGCAGACTTACGCTTGGTGGTGCGTGTCTTTTTCTTCACCCTCTAATTTAGTCAAAAAAGACATATTAGGAAAGGTACCTGTCTTAGGTGGTGAAAAGACCTTTGGTGTAAAGAGAGGCTTGCGTGTAAGCCAGTTCATAAACCCAGTATGGGATAGATTCATAACAAACTTATGTGGACAGTCGATAGGAGTTGGTTGACCACCAGTCTCTACCTCACGGACCTTCCTGATATGTATCTCACTAAGCTTCTTGATGTCATGGTCAGGAGCTTGAACCTTTCGGTGGATCGTAATAAAGCAATCAGATCGGTTGACAAACTTACCGCCACCCTCTGTATCCTCAGCATATGGAGCTACAGGCAACCCATCAGCCCCCTTGCGACGCTGAGCCTCTGTAACGGCATGCATATTGAGCCACACAGCTACGTTATGTGTATTGCTAAAGGTGAGAAACTCTGAAGCTGCCTCGTAGTGATAGTCGTGCACCCCAATAGAAGTGTTTCGCATATCAAGACGCAAGCTATTGTAAGGGTCTACAAAAATGCCATCAACTTTTTGCTGCCGCATAATCTTCTCCATAAAGAGAATGATATCACTGTAGCTGTAGACCTGATTGTTGTTTACAACCGTAAAGTGATTCTGGACCCATTTGTATGCCTGCTTACGTTCATCGTAATTCATGTCCTGAAGCTTGACATCCATGGCAAATTCCATAAGGGTCTTTTTTACGGATGCGGTTCTATTCTCTGATGAGTATATGATCCACTTCCAGTCATGACGAATCGCTGCATTGGCAATGAGATACAATGCAGTTGTAGTTTTTCCTACGTTTGAGTGCCCATTGATAATAACAAACTCTTTTTTGTATCGGAAGTATTCGTCAAGATCTTTATCGCCAGTGTCAAGTCCAAGCTTAATCTTGCCTTGAGCATAGTCATCAATCCACCTCCAGTCTTCATCGTCAGAAGATATGAAAGACATATCCCCGTCATTCAAAAGCATCTCGCGCTGCGCCGACTTCTCCTCTTGTATGATGTCCCTGATGGGCATCGTCTTGCCCTTCTCAATACCACGTACAATCGTGTCCTGAGCTTCTTTCTCAGAGCTAATGTCTCGCTTGACAATCTCACGCATAAGGACACGCATGACTTCATCCTCTTCCATTCGTTTGGCAGAGATAAACCCACCACACAGTACAGCAGCCTTAAGAAGCTGCTTGTGCTTCTCACCATCTTCAGCTTGACGAATCATTCGAGCCGCCAGGTTGAGCTTCATATAGTCCGTATAGTCGTAAGCCTCGTTTGTTGGAGTTTGCGCTTCGGCATGCTCAGTAGTAAACGCACCAAAACTCTTGTACTCCTGCTTGATAATGATGTCTGGGTCATAAGACTCAAAGCAAGCCCGTGACTCATTGATGCCTGACTCGTCTAGTTCTAGTCCATGACTTCTTTCGAAGTATTTGATAAGGGCACGGAAGTGATCTCTGTGCCTTTCTGGGTTCGTGATCCTGACAAGAGCTTTGATGCCGTTTCCGCTAGGCGAAGTCCAGCATGAATGAATGAAATCATCCGTTGCAAGGGCCGTCTTGGTCGAGTCAACATCAACGTGGTCAAAGTCCAAAACAATAAATCCCGAATGTTCGAAGAGCGCGTCATCGGTACGTTCTGTAAACTCTCCACTCCAGCATACCACTGGGAGCTGTAATTTCTTTTCCTTTTCCCCATTGCGAACATCAGTCACTAAAGTACTTGACCTCCCAGTCTGGATCCTTTCCAGTGCTGACGTTAGAGGGATGTAATGAGCCGTTGTTTTGTCGTAGACGTTCTTGAATATTGTTACGTTCATTGTCTTTTGCAATCATTAAAAGGATTAGGTAACCAGCAAGGTCCTGTATAGTGTCTTCTGTATCATCAATGGCATTCGAATTCATAACTCGCTTTAACTTGTCATCAATACGAGCCTTGATGCTACCCACAGCATTGGCCTTTGAGAATATGTTGAGGGGCTCAAGAGCCGCATCACCATACTTAGCGTTTTTCTGAAGGAGCAAGTCCTCCAGTTGTTTACACTTTCGTTTTATTTTGTTCCTTGTGCTCATCGAGGGTCAGGTTTGAATACGAAATAAATTTTTTACTTAGGATCTCTCGGATGATAACGTGCTTGTCCGACTTGTTGTTTTTTCCATACATCTCTTGCGTAAGCCTATGCATAGATTTCGGATCAAGACTGCGTATTTCGTTGGGATCTTCGAATACAGAGACTATCCACACAACACGCTCGTGCACAACCTTCTTTTTCTTGAAGGCGACACGAGCGGTTATGTAGTAGATAGGGGCTCCCTTAGAATGGGAGGTCATCTGTTGCTGGCTGCGCTGCTTTCTTGGCTGCTCGCTTTTCCTTTGCTGCTTCGCTGTTAGGATCGAAGACTCGACAACAGGACTTACCGTTCTTGGACATGAACATGGTGAGGTAGAGGTTACCACCTTGACCCTCTGCATTGCGCGAGGTGGTGTATTTCTCAACCATCTCTTTCATCTCATGATCTTTGAGACGAACAGTCCATCCAACAATGTTACCTGCCTCGTCACGACGAGGTTCTTCTGCGTACCCTACGAGTACTGAATCATACTTTTGGTCATTCATGACTAAAGATTTAAAAGTTTGTAATAAAAGACACAAAAAAGACTGAAAATAGAAAAGCCATAAAATATAACTTTCCCTAGGAGCGCTACCGCTTTAAACAACAAATGTCGAATAATGCGTACTGATTTCTGTTTTGCCATTGAGGTAATCCTGTATGTTTTCTAGTGCTTGGTGAAATTTCATCTCACCTCTGAACAAGGTCTCATCAGAACACTTGACATCAGCAGGATAGAACGGGTAGGCTTTTTCTTGAACGACCCAGTAGTAATCCTTGATGCCAAACACCTTGGTGTAGATGTAGGCTTGAATGTCGTAGCTCCAGCTGTTGACGTCATACCTAAACTTGTCAATGGACCGCGATGACTTTGAGTCTACAATAAACTCACCCTCTCTTAAACAGTCAAGAAATCCTTTCAAGGGGATGCCGTCAAGATCGACATTGAACTCTACTTGGAACTTACCGCCAGCAAACCTCTTGTCGTACAGGCCGCTGTCTTTCAAGCGCTGGATCATTTCCTTTGCTTTCTTGACATCATCTTGCGGAGCCATCTCCTTGTTCGCGTTCTCAGTCATTTGCCCTGCCTCTGCTTTCCACTCTCTGTATTTCTTTGTGCTACGAGGGCTCTTGCCACCAATAGCATCCACGATATCTGAATCGTCGAGAGTGTAATACACGTCGTTGAACTTCTCAGGCTCAAAAAGAAGCAAGTCATACAATGACCCAAAGTACAGGGCTTCTGACTTTTTCTTTAGCTGGCCTTTCATGTACATCTCCCAAAGTTTCATATCGCCGAGGGCGTACTTAAGAGATGAATACGATAGGTGTGGCTTACCTACACGCTCTTGCAATGCTTCTCTCATGCTCATGTTCAAGGTAGTTTGCTACGAAGTCGTTGGTTACTTTCCCTAGGACTTTCCATTTGGGATTTTTGGGGGGCTCATACGAGCTGTCAAGGGGGTGAAAATTAAGTGATTCGTGATCACCATCCCACTCTGCCATCCATTCTGTCATGATTTTTGTAGAATGTGCTGCGGATCTCGTCCGCTGCGGATTAGAAAAATATCTATTGCTTTCAAGGCTTCTCGTTGTGAGGGATAAAGCTTTTCAAGCTTGTTGCCGTCAATGGTTTTCCTGACATAGAACACTTCAAAATTAAAATCTCTGTTCCTGCCAGTTATCTTGTCTAGGTTTGGCAAGATCTTTTCTCTATTGAGAAGTCCCCATGGAATAAACTTGCTCAGCTTGCCTGATTTAGGATCAGGTATTCTGATGCCCCTTTTGTCGAGGGCGATGTCGTCTGCTGTAATCATATGTCTATAAAATCTCCTTCTAGGTAAGCGGCATCAATCTCATCACACCATTCGCATTTGATTGCAATGCTTTGTGATATGTCAGCCATTTGTTTGTGAAGACACCTGCTGCATTGAACCAGTTCTATTTCTGGTTCAGGAAACTCAGGCTCATCGCTTTGCTTGGGTTTTGGGAGGGAGTTCATGTGGTCGTCATATGCCTCTTGAGACATCGTGCCCACATTGCCCACCCCATATATCCGCTCTAACGATTTTTGTAGAATGTGCTGCAGCTGCCTGTTGACCTCAATTTTCATCACTTTCTGGGCAAGAAGCCCTCAAGGGATAGAATAGTTGGACACCAGATCCCAACGTACAGGCCAGCTGTTTGATTGCCTGTAAACCATAGGGTCAATGACAATGTCATGGACACAAAGGCTGCGATTAGTAATGCGTTTTTCATCGTACGAATTTTTGGAGTCCTGCTACTTGCTTTTCGGACAGTTGGTCACCATACTTCTTGGTGATAGACTCAAAGGCTTTCTTCTTGTCTGTTTGTGATTTGATGTATCCTACCGCTTTGTCCATGATGTTTTCAACGGGTGCGTCGATGGCTTTTGCAAGCTTTTGAACCTTGGGGTTATCAACCATAGCTTGTTGCTTGGCGATGGCGTCCTGGACTTCGTTAGACGACGCAATAGAAGCGTCGATTCCGATTCCGAGCATGGCAAGAGCTCGTCCCACGGCTGAGGTCTCACAGTTCTCGACATAGCTTGTTTTGTTAATGTTTGATGATGCTCGCTCTTCGTGGGCGTGACCTACGGCTACCACCCGACCCTGCTCGTTTGCGATTGTGCATTTGCACACGCATGTTTCTGGATCAAGCACAGGGAAGTCTGAGGCTATTGTCCAGAACTTGTATTGGTCCTCCTGTCGGAAGAACTTGATGCGTTCGTTGACTTCAACGTACTGCTTGCCACGTATGTTCGTGGTCTTGAATTTGTAGTTTGACATGATAGTGAATTAAAATGTTTCGGACTTCAAAGATAGAATTGTTTTCTCGTCATAGTTTGATAGAATCCATTTTTTTTCTGATTGCATCTCTAAAAATTTGTTAAGGCGATTTTTGCTTTGATCAACTGCTTTGCTCAAAGACTCTATTTCCCTTATCATTTCTCGAACATGATTTGGAACTTCTCTTGGGAGCATATCAGCCTTGACGGACTCTCGATATACGCTCTCAGTAGCCAAGTCAAAACAAACTGCGTACCTAGGAGAATATCTCATGTGCACCTCGTGAGATTTCAAATTATGAATCATTGATGAATGATCCTTATCAACCGTCTTGGCTATTGTCATAACAGTGAAGTATGGTCGCATGGCTGATATAAGCGCGACCCTTTCCTCCAAATTCTCTCTTTTTCTACTCTTCGTGTCCAACTTATGTCCCAATCTATTCTCATATGCTTTTCTGCATCTGGATGCAAAGTTGATAATTTTTTCGTCCATGTATTCATTCATGTTTCTAAACTGTTTATTATATAAGTATATATATAGCTTTAAGTAAGCTTCTATAGCTGTTTAAAAGCAGGTGTTAATCTTCTGCTTTAAGTGAATTGATATAACCCTCTGGCAATGAGCCATTTAGTATCATTTGCTTCGTCAATTCCTCTAACAAAGCGGGGTTCTTTTCTAACATTCTCTGCATTTTACGACGACGAAATCTTGGAGATCGCTTATCGTCTGATACCCTTAGACCTCCGTGAGATCCGTGGCCTGATTTACTTTTTCCTGCCTTAGCCATATACTTTTCTTTTGTCTGTCATCATTACTTTGAATCGAATTCCATCCCTGTTCAGATGGGTGTCCGTGAACCAGTGTGGGTTCTTTTTGGGGTTGTATTTGTAGTGTGTCATGCCGTTTAAAGGTGGGGGGATGACTGCTTGTCTTTCGTGTATTTGAACATCGTCACATGCCACCCAAGCACAAACAGTTTTGTTGTCCCCTTCGTATATCTTCTTGGCAGTCGCAGGATGGTTGCCGAGCCTGCAATCAAACATGATAATAGACTTCAAGTCGGGGTCGAAGTAATCCTTCGTACCTTCCTGTAAGTCAGTGACTTGCCACTGCATGTAATTGTCACCACGGGCTAGGTGGAATCTTACCTTGTATCGCTTCATCTTGTAGTTTTAATTTCATTTTAGCTTCCCAGTCCCTGACCATGCAGTCAAGGAACATCTTGTCTTGATACGATGCGGTCTCGTTGAACCGCCTCATGCGGGCCTCGATCTTGGCCCACTGCTCGTCCATGTATTCGTCAGTCATTCTTCTTTTCTTCTTGGTCGTCCACTCCGTGGATACGGCACTCGAACTTCTCGTCTTCACACAGGGTGCCAAGCGCATCAATGACGCTTTCTTCGGAGTAGTCCCCACACTTGCCACGCATCCAATCAAGGTCAAGCTCGTCGTCGAGGTCAATCTCTTTGGTGAAGCTTACCTCGAAGTGCCCGCAGTATTCGTTTTCGCTAACCTCAATGCGCTTTCCCTCAAGCTCTGTGCATGCCGCCTCTACACCATGCTGAACACCTTCACGGAAGATGGCGATGGCTACGGCCTTGGGGATGACGGGCATGGTAGGTACACCAGACTTCAGGTCACGAATCTTGTCGCGGAGCTGAACCTCCAAGGCAGTCAGTCGCTCCTTGTCCCAACGTAGCTTGGCGTTCTCTGCTTCGAGGGCTTGCTCACGTCCTGTTTGTTCTTCGTATGCAGACTCCATGTTAGATATTTCGTCGAGCACCTGTTGTGTGTCTTGCTTGATGTCCATGACCTTGTGTAGGAGGTCGTTGATTTTTTCTTGATTCATTGTTCGTTGTCTTCGATTGCTTGGATAATCATTTCAGTCACCGCATCCTCGATGGAGTCGATGATGTCTTCCGTGGTGTGGAAGGGTATGCCGTGTGACTTGCACAGCTTGAGTAGCAGGGTGTAGGCACTCTGCGGGGATAGGGTGTCGTTGAAGCAGTCAGATACTTCAAGCTTGATGGTTTGTTCAGTTGCTATCGTCATTGTGGTTGATTAGTGTGAGTTGAATTTCGGATTCGTGATTGTTGTGTAGCGGGTCGAGGTACACTGCATCTACATAGAAGTCGTAGCAGTCCTCGTATGCTGTCGTGTCATGCACCATGATGACAACGGGGTCATCGTCTTTGCAGTCAGACAGGCTGTCGATTAGTTCTTTTTTAGTCATTTCAATTCTTTTAGTTGGTCTGCCCTAAGGAAAACTTCTGCGTCAGAGATTTGTACGAATATGTCGAGCATGGATGTCTCGACGTGAACGCTTCCGTTCTCCTCGTATGCTTGGATGTCGAAGCGGTTGAAGCACTCGATGCAATCTTCGATTAGTTGTTTCTTGGTCATTTGATGAAGGTTACGTATTTGTCCATCCACTCTCCGAGGGCATCCTCCTCTGGCAGCGGGTCATAGCTGTCTGAATTCTTGGGTTTGGGGATACGGAAAGCGTGCATCACATAGTCATCAACGTCGATGAAGGCATGACTGCGGTAGTACGCAGAGGAGATGAAGTCCGTCAGTTGTTCGAGTCCGTGAACCGATTGGTCGTTGTCCATGACATCGGATGAGACACGAGCCACCAAGGACATACACAGGGGTTGGTAGTCCCACGCTTGACAGTTGTCGAGTTGGTCCCACGTAAGCCAACATGACTCGGTGGAGTCAGATCGGTTGGACATGTCGAGTGTGATGAT
>Ga0209535_1000117_pt1 | contig 49445 bp, 40 predicted proteins | sample LinPmetageLP28_FD_184041 | JGI IMG/M metagenome (GOLD analysis project Ga0209535, IMG submission 184041) | Marine viral communities from the Pacific Ocean - LP-28 (SPAdes) (version 2) | ecosystem: Environmental > Aquatic > Marine > Oceanic | place: Pacific Ocean | collected 2009-08-22 | reverse complement strand
TGATGGACAACTTTGAAACAGAGTTGGTTGTTATGGGTGCGAAGATTGCCTTAACAAATTACAAACTTCCGTTCGATCCTAGCAAGTTGAAATCATTTGATAGGTTCCATAAGAAGTTTGGCAAGTACGTCATAACTGCTATGGAGTCTAAATAGTGTCAGATCAAAGAATCATAGATAAATTGGTCACGGCAAGGATTGCCTTACTACTGAAGCATCCGTTCTTTGGTAACCTTGCAACTAGACTTAAACTTGTGAACGCAGACGACTGGTGTCCGACAGCAGGCACAGATGGTAGACACTTTTTCTACAACACTAAATTTATAGATTCACTTACACCCAAAGAGTCTGAGTTCTTGTTTGGACATGAAGTACTGCACAATGTATTTGAACACATGCTTGTGAGGATTGGAGATAGAGATCCGCAAATTTGGAACATCGCGGCAGACTATGCCGTTAACCAAATATTGAAAGACAGCAACATTGGTGAGATGCCCAAAGGCAAGAAAGGTGAGAACAAAGGTTTCCAGGACGACAAGTACAAGGACTGGGCTAGTGAAAGAATATACGACGACATCTACAAACAGGCCAAGAAGAACGGTAAGAAGATGTTGGAAAAACTAGGTGAGCTAATGGATGATCACCAGGAGTGGGGCAAGGATGACGCACCTGGCCAGGGCAAGGATGGCAAAGGCGGCAAGAAGGATGGCAAGGGCAAACCTATCTACACCAAAGAAGAATTGAAGAAGATTAGAGATGAAGTAAAAGAAGCAATGGTAAGTGCCGCACAATCAACAGGTGCTAGTAATCTGCCAGGTGCTTTACAGAGATTGGTTAAGGATCTCACAGAGCCTAAGATGGACTGGAGAGAGATACTACAACAACAGATAATGAGCACATTGAAGTCAGACTACACTTGGATGAGACCTAGTAGAAAGTCATGGCACACATCTGCCATACTGCCAGGACAGAACAATGATGAGATGATTGATATTTGTTTGGCTCTTGATGCATCTGGTTCGATAAGCAACGAACAATGTAAGGAGTTCTTAACAGAAGTTAAAAACATAATGGATCAGTACAAAGACTTTAGAATACATCTTTGGAGTTTTGATTCAGAAGTTTTCAATCCAAAAGTGTTCACTCCTGACAACGCAGATGAATTGCTAGACTATGAACTTGGTTCAGGTGGTGGTACGGAGTTTGAGTGCAACTGGAAATACATGAAAGATCAAGGGATAGAGCCCAAAAAGTTTGTTATGTTCACAGATGGTTGGCCATTTTATTCGTGGGGTGATGAACACTACTGCGACACAATATTCTTAATAAACAACCCATACGAGAGAGGCATAGAGGCTCCGTGGGGACTAACGGTGCAGTACAATGACTAACGATGAGAAAATTTTATATATTTCAACAGCAATTTTTGTGCTGGTAATAATTGTTGCTACAGTAAAGTACTACCAATGATGATGTTTCCAAACACAAATCCATATTCAGGAAAAATGAACAAAATTAGATGCCTAAAGAATTGGATGATAGACACGGCGGGAGTATTGTTTGATGACAATCACAATGACCTACGTGCTTTACCTAAGACTGTTAGGTTACAATTATTAGTGGTTTTAAGTTTCGTATGGAGCACGGTATTCACTGTGTACTTCTTTTCTATAAGCACAATGGTTTGGGGTTGGGTAGGACTTGTCATAGGCCACCTAGGTGTTTTCTTTGCCATGTATTTCACTTTCAAACAATTTCACAATCAACCGTACAAGCGAGAGCCTGACAGAGATGAGCCTCCTATGTACGATGACGTATGGGGAGCCTAATGAAACTAACAAAAGAAAAAATTATAGATCCTAAGAACAAACACACAGTAGGCAAAAGTTGGGCCAATCTTGGTAACCACGTGTTACTGACAATTTGGATTGCTTGTTTGGTATTTGTAGTCTATGCGAGTTACTGATGAGTAAATGGGTAGTAGGTATAATGATACTTGTGGTAATAGCCATGTTCTGGAAAGGTGTGGAAGTGCTTGGGCCAAGCAACACCAATCGAGACGTACTCTACGAAGGTCCAAAGAAAACTACAGAACAGCGATGGCAGGCCGCACAAGAATGGATGGACAGGAAACGTGAAAATAAATCCAAATAATTTTTACAAAAGAGAACTAGACATATTACCACCGCACTTTGTCAACACTGTGGTAAAAGCACACGAGGCCGACGTAGAAAAAATGCGTAAATGGATCTATGAAAACTGCCATGGCAGATATTCAATTACCAAAGACGTAAAGTATGAGAGGGATCAATCACGAACATGTACGGTAATTGGTTTTGAAAATCCGGGAGACCTCACACTGTTTGCACTGAGTGGTACAGCTCAGATAAATCAAAACTAACCGTTGCACTCCATAATTAATTTTAGTATAATATACGTATATTAATACCAATTGCAATTAGGAGAATACAAATGGCAAACGAAGAAAATAAAAAAGCAAGTGAAACTGTGAAAGCACCAGAAACAGCGACGGCTGAATCTACTGCACCAGCAGGGCAACAGGCTCCACAATCGGATCCAAATGCTTTATCAATAGGAGATTTAAAAAATCTTCAAACTATACTTGATGTAGCATCTACAAGAGGTGCATTCAAGGCCGGAGAGATGTCTGGTGTAGGATTTATCTACAATAAACTAGTGGCTTTCTTAGCCAAGGTAGCACCAGAAGGACAACAAGGGGGTACTGTCGCACCAGCGTCAATGCCTACGGAAGGAAAATAAAATGGCAACACTAATGAACGTGAACAACCAGGCTATGCCAATGGGTGACAACACCGGGCAGGCAGGCGATGGTCAGACAGGTCCAAAGAGACACTTCAAACACATTGGAGAGTTAGCGGACGAGTCAAAAGCAAAGGTCGTAATCTTTTACAGGACTGTGCCGGGAGAACCAAATAACTGTTTAGTTGTTGGTACAAAATTCTTGCCGGACATGTACCACAATGCTTTAATGAAGGCTGTGGAATCAGAAGGCGGACAATCTGCTAATGAATTCGCGGACTTTGCCAGCAGACAGACGTTCCCAGACGGGACTAACATGTTGGCTATGATGCACAACGACAACTATATCAAGAAATTCAAGACCAATGAAATTATGGTCACTTTCGGCAACACTGCCGATGGAAGAATTCTTCTTAACAAGTTGAACGAGATGATTGCGAAGGAGAAAGGCGTGTCAGTGAAAAACATGTCCGAAGATCCAGATGCTCCTAAAAAGGCTACTACTAAAAAAGCGGATGCCAAAAAGACAACCGCCAAAAAATAAAACATGGGTACAATTGACGCAAGATTTCGTCAAGGAATGGCCGGAGGTTCTAGAAGGCTTACACTTTCAGAACATGCCGGTCAAGTACCTGCTTTATATAGATATCACACTTAAAAACAATCTCACAATACACTACGACATAGCCAAGGAACTTAAGGTTAAAAAACAAGAGGCTATTGCTCGATTCCTACGACAAACTTTAGAACAAAACTACAATAAAATAAAAAATGTTTACATAAAGTTCAACATACCTGCCTTGAAAAAAGACATGGAAAAGAAAACATCACTGTTAATGTCGAAGGCTTTTAAGTAATGGTATTTGACAAAAAATTCTTAATTATTACTGCCCACCCTGACGATCTCGAAAGCGGTTGTGGTGGATTGGTTGCAAGGGTAAATGCTAGTGGTGGTTCCGTCACTAACCTAATACTTGTGAAACCTTCCGCAGAAGACAATCCAAAAAGGAATAGAGAAATTGTCGAAGCGGAACTACTAGCAAGTCAGCAAGTACTCAATTTTGAATCTATTGTTTACGACACACCACTGCATAGCAATAAACGTCCAAATCTCACACTGTCAAACAACCTTATTAATTTTGCAGAATCATGTATACAAGATCATGAAATATTGATATCACATTGGAAAGAGGATTACCATCAAGACCACAGGGTGTGCCATGATGTTGCGTCAAGTATAGCACGTAAAAATTTCAGTCAATATTGGTGCATAGATCATACGCCATACAACTTAAATTACAAAAACTTTCATTGTAATCAATACGTGGACATAACGGACTTTGTGCAAACAAAAAAGAAAGCAATGGAATCATATGCTTCATACTTTCAAGAGCAACATGTTGACACAGTAATAAATTATAACAAGTACAGAGGAAGTAAACTAGGTAAAGATAGGGTAGCAGAAACATTCTGCACAATGTATAATAAATTATGAGAATTTTAGTATTAGGCGGCTACGGATTTATAGGTAGCCATATTTGCCAGCAATTAAAATCCGAAGGACACACAATAGGAATAGTAGACTGCTATCATCAGTATTACACGTTCCCGGATTGGGAATATCATCCTGTACTAAACCAAAGGAAAGCAATTACACAATCTGACAAGGAATATATTGGGCAAATAGAGAACTTACAGTTTATGGAACAAACATTTGAGGATTTCAAACCAGATAGAGTAATACATGTGGCTACATATCCCAATGCAAGAATGGTTAAAAGAAACGTGCTGGATGCCACTAACAATATGATTACTGCTACTGCATATATTTTAGATTTATGTGTGAAACATAAAGTACAAAAAATTATCTATGCTTCAAGCAGTATGGTATATGGAGAGTTTGATAATAACATTCCTGACGAAAACGTAGTACCAAAGCCGAACACACTTTATGGTTCTTATAAAAGACAAGGTGAGATAATGTGTAAAATATGGCACAGAGAATATGGATTGGATTATATTATAATGAGACCTAGTGCTTTGTATGGAGAGAAAGATACAATCACAAGAGTTATAAGTCAAATGTTAAAAAGTGTATTAACAACAGGCAATATGACTGTACAAGGACCTGATAATAAATTAGATTTTTCTAATGTACTAGATGTTGCAAAGTATTTTTCACTTGCTACAACCAACGAAGTAACTAACGAAACATTTAATTGTACCAGAGGTCATGGAAGAAAGATAATTGATGCGGCAGAAATAATAAAATCAAGATTAGGCACAGGGACAATTATTACTAAACCTCATGACACATTCTATCCAAACAGAGATACATTGAACAGTGATAAAGCAAAATCTATGTTTAATTTTAATCCGCAGATTGACATTGAAGACGGTATTCCAAAATACATTAATTGGTTTCTAAAACAACCTTTTTATTTTGATAATTTAGATATTAATAAACGGTTTCCGTTGGGTACAACGATTTAAATTTTTCTCTACAAAAATCCCAAGTGTAAGTTTGAAGTATTTTTTCTTCGTCATATTCACATTCTTCTGTGAATTGCTTGCCATCCTGTGAACCTTTGAGTAGCCATTCGTTGTTGGTTTGTAACCACTTTTTTAATCTGTGTCTGGTTTCTACTGTGGGTTTTTTGTTCTGCCATAACACTAATTTAGAAACTTCTCTAAATGCATTTTTCCATGCAGTATAGTTGTCAGGTGCAAGTAAAGATTCACTTGCTACGATAGGAACTACTTCATGTGGCTGTGATAGTGTGAAGTCAAGTATGTTATCGTCTGGTGTATGCAAACACAATGACTTACTATATAAATCAATATTAAATGTTCCGTATTCTAAATCTAACTCATTAAGTCTTGCATGAAATATTCTATGTCTTTTGGATAGTCCCCTGTCTACTGTGTAATCAAACATAAAAGTATCTTTAACCATACTTTTGGCAAATACCGCGTAGAAGTATTCTGTATCTGATGTTTCTGCCGCTTTCTTATATGCTTTGGTACGGCCATCTACACCTTTTATCCAATATAATCTATTAGATAGATTATTTTTTTCCAAATGATCTTTCAATATTTTAAAATTAGTTTCTTCAAAAGGTTCTCCATTTGAGATGAATGCTATATCGAAACAATCTTTTTTATCCAATTGATCCACAACATACAACAAAGGGTAGTCATATATTTGTGTTTTTATTGAATCCAATGCTTTCCTTGGAATATAAAATGTATTTTTGTCTTTGTATATTTTTAAATCTTCCCAATACGAAGGATAAAATTCTTTGTCATCTAGTGTTTCGTAGTACCTAATATAACTAGCATTTGCACTTTGTACTGTTGGTATGTTGTCTATTACGTTACTTAAATTATAGTTCACATCATAAAAATCAAAATCGTATTGGGCATCATATTCATGGTAATTTACATCTTCGTAATCTCTTAAGAATCTAATACTTTGATCTAAAAAACATTTAGGAAATAGGAAAGTATCTCCCTCTTTTTGATTTTTATTGTTCCACACGTGTAATTGTTTTGCTTGATGTTGCTCAGGAATGTAATTAAAATCAAAGTTTGAATAATCAACTTTACTGCTTAACAACCATGTGTATTCTGTTTGTGAATTTGCTAACACAGATTTTGCTATATCAAAGTAGCTCGACACAAAAGGAATAATTCTTGCGTGAGGGAAACCCTTAGAAAGTATTGATAAATTTTTACTGCTGTTTTTATTTTTAAAATCTATTATTACGCAATCAAATGCCATAGTATTCTCCAATGCATTTACACACATAAAGAACTTCTGCTTTTCTTAAGAAAGGGTGTATTGGTAATGACAACACGTTCATACAAAATTTTTCAGCATTTGGCATTTCTTGTCCCGTATCAAACATCTTCATTTTAGACATAGGTTGTTGATAATGTATCTGTGTTTGTATTCCTTTTTGCTCTAGAAACTTCTTAAGGCCGTCCCTGTCTTGTGTTTTTATCACTAACTTGTGATTGTTGGATACTGTTCCTGTACCAGTCTGTATTGAACTGATGCCAAGATCTAAAAGTTTCTCTTCGTACCACTGTCTAACTTTTTTAGTATGCCCAAGCAGTCCCTTGTATTTTGATAAAAGAAAGTTTAAAACGTTTGCATGGTCATTGCTAAGACAAGAGTTATAACCATACTCTAGTTTTCCTGACCCCACCGAGTGATACCTTAGGCTTCTAATCATGTCTGCTTCTTGTTCGCTGTCAGTAAGAACCATTCCACCGTTGCCAAAACAAGGCAATGGTTTACTAGGTGCAAAACTTAAAGCACTTATGTCACCAAGTTTGCCGCTAGGAGTTTTATCGTAATAACTTCCTAGGCTCTGTGCCGCATCTTCTATGAGAGGTATTCGCCTTTTAACACAATACTCTTTTAATGTGCTGTACTCTGCAAGGTTGCCAAAAAGATTGACATATACCACAGCACTTGGCAAGCCAAAGTCAGGAAGTTTTGAAATTAATCCTTTGTTGTCAACATCTACAAATTGAATTATTGCTCCTGTTCGTTTAATTGCTTCTGCTGTTGCTAGATAACTAACCGCAGGACACAACACAGTACTTCCTGATCCTATGCCTTTGGCCTTCAAAGAAAAATATAATGCATCAGTACCACTACCAACAGCAATACCATATTTCCTTTTTGTGAATTTGGCTACCGCTGTTTCAAACTTATCTAGAATAGAACCATCAATATGCCGACTGCTAACGACATTTCCAGTGCGCCATACTTCTTTGGCCCTGCGTGTAATCCTCCAACTGTAGGCATCATAGATCCTGTCCAACCCTCCAAACTTTATCATCCAAATACCTTGACACCATATTTGTTGGTAAATGCTTTACCATCTTCTCTGTCATTTACAATTGGTTGTCCCTTTATGTTCAAACTAGTGTTCAAAAGTATGGGGCAACCAGTCTGTTTTTTCCATTCCGTTAACAACGCATGAAACCCTGGATTATCCGTCTTACGCACCGTTTGAACCCTAGAAGTGAGATCGTGATGTATTATGGCAGGAAACTCTTTACCATGCGTACACGCCGCTGTAAATTGCATATAAGGGGTGTTTTGAACTGCTTTAGGCAGGGTAAAATACTCGTTTACATCCTCCTCTAAAATGGCTGGAGCAAACGGTCTGAACTTCTGTCTTTTCTTGATGCTGTTTACCAAATCCTTGATGTCCTCACCCCTGGGGTCGGCTAACAATGATCTATTACCAAGTGCCCTCGGTCCAAACTCTGCCCTGCCACTTGCAACTCCCACCATTTTGTTTTCCTTTAATTCTTTGATCAAACTATCTATCGGATATTCACCATCTATGTTGTGTCCCAGGAATGGATGTTCCCATTTGAGATGTCTCCTGTGGTGTGCGGCAATACAGCCTAGACTTGACCCTGCATCACCTGGATTTGGTATGATCCAAATGTTGTCAAACAATCCCATGTTTGCTAAAACCCTGTTGGCGGCACAGTTCAATGCTACTCCTCCTGCATATACTAAATTCTTTGATCCATACTTGCTGGCCCTCGTCCATAAGTCTGCGAGGCATTCTTCAGTAACCGCCTGTATGCTCGCGGCAATGTCCATCACATCTGCATCAGGTTGCCAATCACTTAGTCCCCTGTGTAGATTCTTCTTTAGTTGGAATGGTGTTTGATGCACAAAGTCATCATAGATCTTCAGTTTGTACTTTGGTGTACCATAGGCGGCCATGCCCATCAGAATGTATTCCTCTTCAGCGGGTTTCAGACCACAACGTTGTGTGAACGCACTGTACAATATTCCTATGCTGTGTGGATACTGAATTGTTTCTTTTCTTTCTATAAAGGTCTTGTCTGCTGTTGATATTGATACTGTGTCCCATTCACCTATTGCATCTACTGTCAAAACCGTTGCACCCTCATCCTTGAACGGTGATGTAAAGTATCCTGCGGCGGCGTGTGAATCATGGTGTTTGACATACTCGTCTATCTTTATGCCAAAGTTATCCAAGTGCCATTGTGGCATCTCCGTGTAACTCATTGCTATACCGTATTGTCCTGCGTAAAGTTGTCTGGTCTTCTTCAACAATGGTTTCTCATAATAGACAACTTTTTTGAAAGGACCATAGGTCATTGCCTCGTCCACTATCTTCTGATTGAGGTAATGATCATTCTTAACCTTTGAATAACGTTCTGCATGTGCGGCCCACAGTATCTCTCCTATACCTGAGCTGTAATCTACCACGGCCATTGCGGCATCATGATTCATGCAGTTGATTCCTAATATTTTCATCTATGTGGTCCTAGATTTCCGTGCTTGTCGATTATGTCTTGCTTTATGAGAAAAGCCCACATATCCGCTTCTTGGTGTGTTACCCTAAAGTCAAATTTGGTTGGCTCTTCAAAGATTGTGTTTGTGTCATTATATTTGCTTTCTTTTATCGTGTCCATCCATACTGTGTAGCCTGCATCGAATTTTTCCCTAGTTCGCTCTGTTGGGCAAACAAAGTCTACAACTACATTTCTGTTCTTCTCAACGGCCTCTTCTGCATAGGTCCACATTCTTAATGCCTGTCTTGTTCTTCCTTCTTCTGTAAAATCCCAATCATTAGATTCTTTTCTCACTGCATCTGCATTGATCCATACTGCATTAAACATTGGTGCAAGATGTTTGGCTAAAGTAGTCTTGCCCGATCCTGGCAAACCCATTATAAGTATTTTCACCCGCCAATCTCCCAACCAATCACCAGCCCGTAGTTTTCTTTGTCGCGATGTTTTTCGTACGCTGGTGATATGAACCAAGTTCCTGCCTTGTACCTTATCATAGGTAACACGTTATCTGATTTGTACCCTGTCACAAGACCTAGTTCTAGTTTTCCCTTCTCAGTCAATTTGAACTCCTTGCCAACGTATGCACTTATTCTGTCCTCAGAATTATAGTACACACCAGCAATTGAATTATCGACTGTGCACCTTGCATGTGGATGTAAATTATTGTAATCTGCTTCTAATCCCACGTGAATAGACAATGCCAAAAATAATCCTAGGCAGTTCATCTTATTTTAAACCAACCTTTTGCCCTGTCCCTTAGTTTCTCCCACTGGTCTAATTCTATGTCGTATTCAAAATTCTGTGTAGTTAGATTAACTTGCACTTCTTTTGCACCGTTCTTGAGATGGAACTTTCTTGCCATATCAGTGAGTGGGCTCAATGTAACAAGCCTATTCAAGTGGTTTGAATCTTTGATCATTTTGTAGACTTCATTGACCATGTGTTTACCGCCACCCTTCTTCTTTGCCCAAACAGTGTATGCTATTGCTACGTTACCCTGTACCCCTGCCCTGTGTATTGCCTGCATGGCGGCATCTTTGCTCATAGTGTCCATTTCTTCAACACTCTTAGGAATGCCATGTGTAAATGCAAAACACATAACCGCGGCTATGTCGCCATCTTGGTCCTTTATGCCGTATATCTTTCTACCGTATGCCTGTCGGAACTCCAGGCTTAGTTCGGGCCTAACAGGATCTTCCGCCACATCGATGAACGGTAGTTCTATTAGATCGAACTTAGGCTTCTTTTCCAGTGCCTTCTTAATTTTTGTTAATACCATTTTATTTGTAGATGAAAGGATCTTTCTTTTTTAATTCTTTCAATCTTTTTCTGTAAGCAAGTTCTTGCTTGAACTTTGTGATTAAGTTCTTTATCCATGTAAACATTATCCTACTCCTAGTGCCCCTAATGGGTCTATCAATTTTTTAAACTTTGGTTTCATTAAGTTTACAGCATCTTTGTGTGCCTGGTCAAGTGGATGTGTTGTACCCCTGTCGTATTCATTCATTAATGCCCATTGATTGAATCCCATCATTCTTTCACCAAATGTAAACCACTTTTTAAAGTCTATTTCACTGTTCAGTGCAGTCATGAAAGGATCCTGCTCTTTGCGGTGATCGAAGTCTTTGTAAAACAAACTATTGTCCGCCAATGTGAATAGATATGGTATTTTCCTCTTTTTTAAGATGTCCTGTAACCAGATTATGCTTTTCCAACTGAGATATGTCTCATGGTATTCGTTCGCGGCATACTTGTATATTGATTCGGCAAAGTCTTTGACCCCTGACTCGGCAAAATTTTCTTGCCTATCTTTCCATTGCTGTGACTGTGCTTCAGATCCTCTCATTGCCCTAAACGCCTCCTCACTGCCAGTATTTGTGTCCCATGGGGAAATGCTGGCCCATCTAGTGCCTTCTAGTGATCTGTGCCTAGGCATTGCCCAATCGTACCTTGAGAGGAAACTCCACATTACCACAACACAACGTATATTCTCGTTTTGGGACACGGCATTAAAAACTCTTCTGGCTATACCGCTGTTTCCACTACCAGGATATGCCGCACAAACGTAGTCGTCTCCGTACTGCTCTTTCAATCCATAGGCCCAACTTTTCTTGCTAGGCACTTTGCCATCTTGGTCATCGCTCAGTTCATGTCCAAAAGTGAAACTACAGCCGCCTACTATAAATTTTTTATTCATATATTCCTAATACTTTATTTAAAAGAGGGAAAACGTCACCAAAATTTTCTTTCCTGTACTTGTCTGTTTGCAATATTCGTGCTTTACGTCTTTCCCTAATCTCCGGCGTGTCTCTTTCTACTGCGTTCATGAACCGTATACTGGGTTGGTAGTCGGTCAGCATGTGATATCTATCATTTACTATGTCCTTGACCTGCCTGGGCAGTGTCTGTATGTTAAAAACATCCGGATCAAAGCAGGTGTTTACATAGAAAAACTTAGGCTGGTACTGTGCCACCCACAGTGCAATCTTGGCCCAGTTGAAAACATTGAAAATTGAAACTGTTGAACATATTTGAAAGTCCATGTTTGGTGTTTGCATCTGTTTAAACTTTACCATGTTGGCACTTACTTCTCGCCAGTTGGCAGGATGCCTCTGGTATTCAAACGCTCCACCTATATCATCGATACTAAATGCTATCTCTACATGTTTGAAATAACTCCATAGTTCAAATATTTCCTGTGGCGGTAACTGGGTGCCATTCGTATTATAATGCACGTCAATATTTTTAGCATACCCTTTTTCTACGCAGTGCATCAGGATCTTAAAATGATCTTTTATCATAAACGGCTCGCCGCCAGTGAATTCAAAATACTCGACGTGTTGTAGATCTTCCTTGAGGTCTTCAAAAAATTGTGGGTTACGTTTCGGCCACCCACCTTCACGTAGATTTTTTAGGGCAACTGGATTCTCGCCATAGTCAAGTTCTTCCTGAGCCCATTTTGAAGAGCTCCACGATCCACATATCCTGCACTTAAGATTACAAACGTTGCCTAACTTAAAGTCTATGAACTTTAGCGTTGGCTCGCTATTAGGTGTCCAATCTTGTAAACTACTTTTCATCTTGTATATTGAGTTTTGCCTTTTAGATGTTTTGCCAGCATCTTCCTCCTGCCAACAACTTTGACAACCACTCGGTCTCCCGCCATTACGGAATTCTTCTCTAAGGTTATTCATATACTCCGTGTCCTGTATCGATCTCAAACTTTGTTCATAGACTTTTACACCAGGAACACTACCCTTGTATAGACAACACGGAGACGCCCCACCATTTACGTCAACTTCTAGGTGCGTCCAAGGTAACGGACACACGTTTGATTTTATATACTTGTCCACCAATCCAATATCCTTTCGTCCTTGGCTAATATTTTTGTAATATCTTGTTTTCTAATCTTGTCAATCCACATCTGCCTTAGTTTTCCCTTTTTTGTAGGTGTAAAAGTGTCACGTGTCTTTAGGTTTTTAAGCACGTCGATTAGTGCTCTCTGTTTTCTCGTCGCCCTAGGCTCTATGTAGGCTAACGCTTCATCAATTATTGTGTGTAATAATTCTTTGGGTAATGCCAAAGGACTCAAAATTTCATCGTTGCTGAAGGTAAACATAACCTTTGTCAATACTTCTGTGTCGAGTTCTTGACTTAGGTCAAACATGTTTTTAAGTTCTAGCAATCCTGGCATTGTTATTGTATAGTCTAATCTCATCTGTCTTGGATTGGTAGATATTGATAATCCTTCTTTGAAATTACGTAACCATTGTGCATAATTCAATCCATCTCTGATGTATTCTGCAACTTCGCCTGTTCCATCCATGGATGCACACACTTGCCAGTCATTGAAATATCCCAACAGATCAAACAAGTTAGATTTCCCTAATGATGTTCTACTTAAATTTGTGTTATATCTCACGTACACCTGATCTGCGAAACCTAGCTCAATAATTCTTTCCATTGCCTTCCAGTGCATATCCCACATTAGAGGTTCTCCTCCGCACCAATATATTTCACGCACTTGTTTTGTTTCTATTGCATCAACAAATTCCTGCACAACCTGTTTGTCTTGGAATGTTTTTATTTGCTCACGTAGTGGAGATGCCATCCACGGCTGTGATTCCTTGCTCCATTGCTTGTGTTTCCTGGTTTCTGCTTCCCAACTAGAACTTAACATGTCACCACACATCCTACACTTGAAATTACATAGGTTGTTAAACCTATAATCAAAACTTATTGTTGGCATAGTGGTTGCACCAGTTTCGTTGGTCTTTTCAAACGCTTCGTCTATTTTATGTCTAAACAACTGGTTCCAATAAGATCTATACACGTCTGTGTTTAGAAGTTTGTGATCACACACCTCGCACTCTGAAAGTTCCTCGCCTGCCAGCATACGCAATCTCACTGATCGCATGTGTTCAGAATTCCAGTGCTCTTTCAGTGTCAAAGGCCTGTACTCTTTAGCATCATTGCCTGTGTCAATATATTGTTTGAAACTTTGTGCAGGTTCTCTGGATGCACAACACATACGTCTTTCTGTCTGTGGAGACAAATACGTGTGAGTCCATGGCGCCATACAGAAAGTCTTGTTACCTTCATTCGGCTTAATTTTCTTCATACAACTCCGCTAATTCAGGAAACACATCAAGTATGTTTTCGTCTCTGATTACATCAAGTTTCTTCATTGCGTCTTTGAACTGCTGTAGATCTTTTGAATTATCTCTCCTCATCATATAATCTAATCCAGATTCATAACCTTTAGTGGCCCGTGTCAGCCCATCTTTAGGACGCAACCATTCCAGATGCTTTTCATACTTTTCTTTTACTTTTTGCTTGAAGGAGTCAGGTAACAAGTCTATCCTTTGCGGATAAGGAAATTGTAACAAGTTGAAGTTAAAATCTTGTGGTTTAAGCAGTCCTTGGTCTACCCAGTTCCTATGGAAATCAGGTATGTGGAGTGCATTTATTAATCCCACAGTTGAACTGATGTAGAAATCAACCTGTGGACACACTTCTAACATCCTTTTCCTGTTGGCGACAACATCTTCCCACACTGTGCCTTTACGCATCAACTCACCCCTTTTGCCTTCGGCATCTAAACTAGCACCTATAGACACAGAGTCAAACTTTTTCCATAGTTCCAACACGTCAATGTCTTTGTATTTTGTTCTTGTAAAATTTGTGTTGTAAATTAAACGCACATGATACATCTTACGTTTATCAAGTTCTTTTAGTATTCTGTAGTGTTCTTCCATGATAATTGGCTCACCGCCGGCAAAATAAAATTGTTCAACGTGTTCGAATTGTTCTAACATCTGTTCCCATATGTCATTACTACTTCTGCCCACCTTCATTATCTTTGCATGGTTAGGTGGCGAGCCGGTAAGTTTTTTGTGATCTTCGTACCAATTTGAACTAAACCATGTACCACAACTACGACATGCCAGGTTACACAGGTTGCTGAATCTTATATCCCAATACTTTATTACAAAATCTGCACTCCCATCTGGTGTTGTGTTGTCCACCATGCCTATGTTGTGTCCAAAGTGTTTGTTAGAACTAAGTCGTAGACTAAAGAATCCTGATTTTTCTTGATCATAACACTTACCACAGTGTTTGCTGGCCTTGTTGGACAGCATGTTTTTACGTAGGCCTTTCATCTCGTCGTTGTTAAAAACTTCTTCCATTGAATTTTTATTAAGATCGCCGACCGGATACCTGTCTAACGCAAAACAGCAAGGGTATGCCCGGCCATCCGGGAAGGCGTGTATGTGCAACCATGGCATCATACAGAATGTATCACTATCAATCAACAACTCCTTTTGTCTAGGAGTCATATCTTTTATTTTAAGTTTCTCAGGCTCTTTTGCCCCGTAATCATATGCCACGATACCATTCTCCTATAATTGGAAAAGTTTTTTCAAAGTCTTTTCCTGATCTTTTGTCGTATTGACTGTAAAATGCTTTAAAGTCTTTTTGCAGTTTGCTTTGTTCGGCCGCACCCGCATGCGGTGTTTTTACTACATCTAGATAATCTATCAACCTCTTTACGTGATTAGTCTCCATATGCTCTAAATATTTTTCATTATTATTTAAAAACTTTACCAGGTCCAGTTTAAATTTATTTCTAAGATCATCTGGCAGTACAAGTGGAGATTGGAAACTAGGAAATCTTAGTATGTTAAGAGTAAAATTAATGGTTGGTCCATACACCTTACTGGCATTCTTAAACCATACTAACTTCTCAAGAAATTCAGGCAACGTCTCCAAACACAATGCATTAATTGTTGCCATGTTGTGTATCTCTGAAGGAATTTTTTCTACCATCATGTGTAGCACCTGACTGTGCCAATCACCATAATCAAGTCCGTCCCTGATGTATTCTGCTTGTTTGAATGTAGCCTCACAACTAGTGTACAAATGAAAGTTCTTGAATCCTTTCAATTTTGCCTTGAATCTATCTATAATGGTTTGCTTTGCTCCAAGATTTGAATTTATTGCGATACGCATGTCTGGATTCATCTTATCGCCCTGTGTTTCTATCCAATCCAATAGTCTCCACAAGTTAGGCGACATCATTGGTTCACCACCTGTGATTCTTAACTCGTCAAGACTTTTGTGCAGATCTGTTTCCCACCATTTGTAAAATGCCTCCACGTATGGATTTGTTTCGTCCTTCTTGTATGGCTCCGCTGAGTCGTGTGCATGAGTGAAATGATTACGTCCATCCGACGTCAACCCTGTGTATGGTCCTTGTTGTTTGATGTTGTTTGCCCACGTTGAACTAAAAGCAGGATTACAATAGGTACATGCAAATTGACATGTCCTGTCGAAAGCAATTTCCAAGGTCTTTAAATTAACATTTCTGTTGTAGTCGGAATTATATGCGTCGTCTAATTCTTTGCCAGTGTATATTTTAGACTTGTAAACTCTGTCACTAATTGCATCTCTACCAATGTCCTCTATCTTCCAGCAATACTCACACCCCGAAGGTCTTTCTCCGCACTGCATTTGCCTACGTTGCTCTTTCTTTTGAACTGTGTTGTGAATCGCACTTGGATTTTTCTTTATCTCCTCTAGGTCAATCTTGTGTGGCAACGGGTGGTGGCAACTTGTTGTCATGCCACTGCCTAACCATATAGTGGCATTGTACCATTTTGCACCACAGAAACTAGCAGACTTAGGATCTAATATTTGTTTTTTATATTCTAAATCATTCATGCGTTTTTGCACTCCATCCAAAATTCTTCCATCTCAGGAAACGTGTTTAAAAATCGTGTAAGTCGTCTTCGATCGTGTTCGTTAAAAAAAGCGTAGAAGTTTTTTTTGTTTTGCACACTTGCGTCCGTATTTTCGCGCCAGTATGCGAGATTCCTTTGCATCTTCTGGATCTCGAAGTCCTTGAATATGTGTAACCCGTTGTCCTCTCCGGAATGCGCCTGCATGAACTTGATGTTGTCCTCATGTATGCTTTGGTACGACTTCGGCAGTAGGGTAATCTGTTGCCAAGCCGGTTGTCTCAACAATGGAACGTCGAACCAGACCCTCTGATACGTCTTGCTGTATTTTTTACGCAGTTCCAGGATCCTGGCCAACAGCCTGTCCATGCTGGTGACACTGAGGTTGTTGTAGGTGCAGATAAATGTTATGGAGTTACGCACAGGAATACGATCTAGGAATTCCTCCACATTGTCCATCATGTAGTTGAAATCCAGTCCGTCGCGTATGTACTCCGCTCTCTTGCCAAATGCGTCAACGCTTACAAACTGCATCATGTGTTCCACTTTCTCCTGCGTACATATCTCCTGCGACATGTTGAAGTACTTTTGCTTCAGTTTCTTGTCGGGCGGACACATGTTGCTGGTCACGTTGAGGTGCAGGTCAGACTTGGGATTGTCGATTATGTACTGGAACACCTTGTACGTGTTATGATCCATCATGGGTTCTCCACCTGTCATACGGAAATGTTTGAGATTCTTATACAGCGTTGGCCACCATTTCCAGAACGCTGTGACGTAAGGGTTGTCCTCACGGTTGGGTATTGGCCTGCGCCTGCCCTGAAAGTGTTCTGGTGCGTTGTGGGGAGGAGACGTGGGATATTCGCCGTATCTGTCTATCTCCTTGCCCCACGTTGTTGAGAACTGTGGAGAACAGTAACTACACTTGAAGTTACAAGCGTTGTTGAAGTTCACCTCCACATACCTCGGTGTCCAATGATCGTCTATTGGATTCTTTCTGATGTCCTCGAAGTCCTGCATGGCCCATGGTTCACCGGATCTGTAGTGCCTGTCTGACATCTCCCCGGTCTTCTCCATGTTCCAACAGTATGAACAACCCGCGGGTTGCTCACCTTTAAGCATCTGTTGTCTTTGATTCAGTTTCTCAGCGGTGTTGTGCAGTGCGGCGGGATTGGCCTTGACTACATCCGCGTCTATGCTGTGCAATGGTGGATGGTAGCACGAATTAGTAAGTCCAGTGGGCAGGTGCAGTGATGTCTGGTTCCACTTGGCCAGGCACATGGTAGGTGACACGTCCTTGAGCTTCTCTCTTGCCAGCAGTGCATCTGACTTGTAATCGCTAGTACTCACGGTCTTGTACTCCTCTGTTGATATGCGGAGGCATTACAAACCTGAAGAACCTGCTGTCCTCTTCACTGTATTCTGCAATCGGTATGTCCAGTTGTTGCCTCAGGCTGTTGCCGTACATCGATAGATCCGTTTCTATGTCTGTGGGTGCCTGCTCCTTGTAATACAACTCCATGTTGTCTAGGTCACGTATCTTGAAATGCTCATTGTTGGCCTGTATCACTGTGTTGAAACAACCCATCCTCGCTCCCAACATGGCGTACTTGCCATGTTCAACGTCCGAACCTACTGTACACCAAGTGCTGAGTATTCTTAGATTGTTTGGCCACATTTTACTGAAATCTTCGGCAGGTATAGGTTTGCCTTTCTCTGTACTCATCTTGACGCCTTCCCTGTAGCCTGCTACAAACGCCTGCTGTTCAGAACCATTTATAATGGTGGTGGAGTAACAGTTATGCAGATTCTCATGCGGGACACCCCAGCAGAAATCAATTTGGTTCTCTTCTGTTTCTGCGTTCTCATGTGTCTTCATAGCAAGGCATGTCTGTTTATCCCATCCAACTAGCCCACCATTGCCATACACGAGGCCATTGATGTTGTTCCTGGCCCTCCATCTGTGTACTGCTTTCTTGTCCGTCTTTGTCCAGTCCAGTGTTTCTAACAAAAAAAGTTCATCAATTATGTTGTCTCCATCTACACTTATAAAGAAATCAGTATCTGCCACTTCAGCGGCGGCCTTGTGTGCGTTGTCAAAACCAACCACGCCGTCGACACGTTTGGCCCATGGCACCTTGTTCTTCAAGTCTGCCCAGTTCTCTTCCTTGTTGGGCTCTTTGAATGAGATGTACACAAAGTCTATATCGCTTATTCGTACTCTATCTGCCATGTCTTCCCTCCTTCGCCTATTTCCTCTGGCCAGTGTATATCATTGTCGACAAAATGATAGCCTTTGTTGGATCCAAGCAGTTTCCTAAATTTAGATTTCATCTTTGGAATTGGTTTCAAAACTATTTCTCCATCTTCAAGCATGTAATACTCTTGACCCCGTTTCATTATTTCTAATGATCGTTCCAGCGAGACCTCAATCTTGACTCCGTCAATGTTCACAAAGTGTTTCTTTGGCCCCCTCTTGGGTAAATTAGCAAGTGCTTCAAATATTCCTGGCATGTAACTCCTTGTCGTGGTAGTGCCACACCCTGCTGACACGTGTCTCCCCCACGTAAATCTTATCTCCACTGACGTTTGGCATCAAGTAATCGTTATGGTTAGCAAATCGGCCCAACCCATGGACATCTGCCTTGTTGTGTATGAACTTAAACCAATCATAGTCTATGAGATCTGTTGCTGTGGGATCCATTATTCTATAGGCAAGTGCAAACACGACGTCTGTGCTTGGATATTCATCATGACACGCTACAAGAATTTGCGATTTGACTTGTTGCCAATTTTGCACTATGCTCTCTGCGATTTTGTAGAATTTTTGTGCCTCCTTGCTCCTACGGAAATACATCAGTCCGTTGTAGATGTTTGGTAGGCAATTCCTCACAAAAAGTTTCCTGTACATCGTGTCTTTTACAATATTGCTCCTGTAGTCAAAACAGTCTACGCTGAACACAAGGTTGTGTTGACCTAAATGATGCCACCACCAGTCAGTGTTTATTGTCCACAACATGTCGGCCTCTAATTTGATTGTGTGAGTAAATGGTGTAAGGGCGAATGCTTTGTACTCATTTGCCCATTTTATGTCGTGTTCAGCACTGTCATCTTCTTTAAGCACCTTGACCACATCCACATGTTGGCTTTCAAAATTACTTTTTTCATCTGTGATCACACAGATTTTGTTTTCTGTGTTGTGCCTCTTGATGCTCCTCGCAAGTTCGATGGACATCTCGACGTAGTCTGTGTCGTTGTTGTTCTGTGCGAACCATAGAAATCCTCTAGACATCTGCCATCTCCTTATTCAGCACGTGTACGTCCTGCCCTGTAATGAAATCGATGTTGTCTTTGTACTGCCATTTCAATCCATTTTTGTCAAATTGTACTATCTTACAGTCAGGCGGTAATGTTGACAAGGCAAACGGAAAGGTATCATATCCAAGAAAGCCATTCAACTGTTGTAACGCTATCGCGAACACGTAATCATTGCGAAGATTTTTTGTCCTTAGCCTGTAAAGATCTACAAAATACGCATACCATTTTTTTACATACTTGACCATGTCAAATATCCTTTTTGCTTTTTTGGTCTTTTTAAAAACCAGCACAGTTGCCCACACCATTGGTATTACGCTGAACTTCCTGTGATCGAAACTGTTCCTGTTAGTAAGATCATATGCCATGTTGGGCAAAAGGAAATCATAATTTGTATCAAGTAATTGCAACAAATTGTCAGAAAAACAAAAATAGTCAACGTCCATCACTAGTGTGTTATCATACGGAGAAAGTTCATACGCCATGTGCCTGTCAGCGTTGTTCCAGGATTTGCCCAGTTTAGTATTTCCCGTCTCAGGTTCAATAAATTTGTAATTTACCATTCCTAGTGGTGCTGTCTGCTTGAAGGTTGAGAAGTTCGTAACGACTGTTATTGGTAACTTAAGATTCTTTTTAATCAGGCCCACAGATCTTTCTAATATCTTGTGGTACTTTGTGTGTTCTGTGTCAAAACAGAATAGTAGCACTCCCTTGGTCATCATTCACCCCTTTTAGTAAAACTTTCGTACATCTGGTGATATGCGTTCAAGGCCTCCTGGTTACGAGCAATCAGTTTTTGCAATAAGTCATCAGCATCTTTTATCTGCACAGGATTACTATTAGTGTCCAGCACATAGAAACTGCCGTGGCTTTCCTTCAGTGTCCTTACTAGACAGATTGTGTGAGGATCTGCACGGAAAAGGTGTCCATTGTAGGCCAAAACCTGTCGTGAGTGTGCTTTCTCTAAAGCGTTACGTTTAGCAACTGCCATGTCGTAGGAAAGGTCTGATTGTTTTTTTAGATCGCGAATATCCATACCAAAATTATACAATAATTATGGTGTAATATCAACCTGGTAAAAATTATTTTGCTTTCCTAATTCCGTATGCAAGTAGGACAGCACGTGGCACGCTACCAGTGTATACCAAACTGTGTACGAACCTACGATTGTTTATGAATATAGGTTTGCTTACATCTAGCAGTCCTACGTTTCTGAACTTGAATTTGATCTGTTCAGGGTTCCCGGACAGCACACAGTACAACTGGGTTGGGCCATCTATTATGCTTTTACCATCCTCGTAGGTAAAGTCGTCCATGTGTATGGGTAGCACCGAATTTGGTTGCAACTCCACATACTGCATCTGTAATATATCTGTGAATCCAAACCTGCCCATGGTGTCCCTGAGTTTTCCATTCTTTATCTGATCCAGTTTTATGGTTGGCAGTGCTGGTTTAGGTTGTAGTGACTTACACTGTCCTTGTCCATAGAACTTTGTGTCCGTGAACTTTAGATCTTCATCTAGATCTAAATCAGTGTCCACGTAACCATCACATTCTAAGTATGGTAAATTATTGAAGTCTTCCTTGTGGTACCAGTGGGGACCTTCTCCTCTAGCAAAGAACTGTTTGACGCTAGTTGGTATGAAATCTCCCGCAACTTGCTCGTCCCAACTCTCTGTAATCAAGTATTTGTCGGCCAAGTTTCTAAATCTAAGTAGATCTTCTTGTGCTATGCATTTGGCTATCCTAGAAAAATATTGGGCACAATCTCCGTGCAACCATATCTCATAACCGTCGGCTGTGTTTTGGCCTGCGTTCAGACAGTGTCTGATTGACTCTGATCCAATCTTGATGTCTGTGATGTACTTCCTGTGTAGGTTGATGTAACACTTGTGCCAAGAGTCCGGCATGTTGATTATACCAGACTGCGAGATTGTGTTGCCGTTAAGTCCTATGCATTCAAAACTGGCATTGACTTTTGTGAATATCTGTACCTGCATACGCAATATTTAATTGCACAATCAGTTGATGTAAATTATTATGATGTGGAGTTTGAAACTTCTGCGTTTGAGGCCGCCTGTATGGCCGCCGCCAACCCTTGTGCATCAGTTGGATGATGTTCAATCAAGGCCAATGTCATTCTAGGAGCCTCGTTTGGATTTGTAGGAATACTGTCAAGGTTACCACTAGTGTACTGGGTGTCACTCGCTCCATCTGTGGCCACCATCTTGATGGTTAACACTGTGGCTGATCCGACTGCCGCATTCAACTTGGCCTGTATAGAAACGTTGTTTCCGGTGTACCCTGAGTTGTCTGAAGTAATTTTTATAATTTCGGTGTATGACGTTCCAAGGTTATGGAAACCATTTGCCAGTCCGTTAGTGGTCAGTGTCTCACCTGAACCTGATCTCACACTAGACTGTGCTTTAAGGTCTAAGTTACCTATGGCTCCAGTGGTGATCGTGTTGTATACATCATCTTTAGTCCCGTCAATACCTGTTACGCAACTAGGGTCAATCCTGATGAATCCACCTGCGTTGAAGAATGCCCTCATGGTGTTGTTGTTTGCAAATGTAACCGATCGCTCAATGGTAGAAGTGGAATTCCATGTTGCCGAGTTAGTGCTTGAACCTACAGCGTTTGTGCCAATAGCAGTTGCACCTGTTGAACCGCCAGCAACCGCCGCCGCCAAGTTAGCAAGATCACCTATAAGTGCTGATCGAATTGCAATATCGTCTCCTGCTGATACCGATGACGAAGTGATAGAAACGTTTGTGTGGTTGGCTATGTTGTCCAAACCCGTGAATAATGCGTTCCAACTTGATGCCGCAATGGCGTCCCCCGCCGAAACTGTTGAGATTGATGATTGGTTCAATCCGTATTCGCCTGAACCTGCTCCTGCAAAATGGTTGTATCCAAACGGATCAGTAGAGCTACCAACAAATGCGTTGTACTCATCATCTAAAATTGCGTCACCCGCCGAATATGCCATGTTACTACTTAACTCCTATAACGCACTCTGTGAGTGCTGTTTCTTCATTATATTTATCTTTAACTAAACGCCCAAGAACGTTGAAATGGTTGCACTCGTCTAAAGTTGCGACACGTGCCTCGCCTCCGCCTGCTGAAACAATCCTGTCGCCTGCTGTTCCTTTGCCTTTTAAGGCCACTAGCACCCGTCCTTTTAGTGCCACCATTGGGTGTGAGTCGTTGTTTCCTGCTGAAGCGTTCATTAAAAATGCTGGACTTTCGCTGACTACTCCAAAAACCTTGTCACTCAATTCAGTATCACATCTTGTTATCTCTTCTGATCCGCCCAATATAACAACTTCACCTATAGATAGTTGCACATCTGATGCGTATCTTTCCGCCAAATCCGCGTACTGAGCCGATGTTGATGTTGCATGTACTATGTTCGCTCTCATATCAACCAACGTTGGTGCAGACATTTCGTCTCCGCCTCCCGACTTGAATGCTGTCCAGGCACCGCCTGCGTTTCCGTGTATGGTCGTGCCGTCATCCGCGAATGTCTCGTCCCATACCCAGTATAGGTTCTGTTCCGTAGCAGTTGATGTTTCGCCTCTGTTTACTTTTAGGCCTGTGAAACTAGGCATACCAGCATTACTGGATATCCCCCTGTTCAATTCGATGATGTTGTCCTCCACCGACAGTGTTGTGGTGTTGAGTACCGTGTTGGTGCCGTCGACAGTAAGGTCTCCAACTCTTAAGTGTTCGATCCTGCCTGTTGATCCTTTGATTCTTAATGCTTCAACGGTAGTTCCGCCATCGTTGACTGTGAATATGATGTCTTTGTCTTGCGTAGTTTGTGCAATAGTAAAATCATCACTGGACAAACTCATTGTGATGTCTGATCCTGCACCAATTGTTAGTCCTGTGTCATTCAAGACCCCAAGAGAACCTGTTGATGTGTCGTTAGCATTGGACCTCAGGTAGTTGGCCGCCGCTACGCCACCAAGTGCATCTGAGTCTGTTGCCGTACCTCTGAATTTAACAGATGATACCGTGCTTGAAAGTTGTAATCCTTGTGCTATGGATGAGAAACCTGCTGTTACTAATGCCGCTCCCAATGTTTCCGATGAGCTTGGCGTGAATGCAATGTTAGAAACTACACCAACAGTTGTGTCATTGGCAACTAGTTTAAGAATTGATCTCCTTACACCTGTGTTGTCTTCCGGGGTCTCTGTTACTACCTGTGTCACTCCTGAACCTGCCACTGTGGTTGGACCAATCAGCGTCCATGCAGACCCTGTGTAGACGTAAAGTTGTGTGTTGGTTGTGTCAAACCACATGTCTCCCAGCACTGCGTTTGTTGGTGCAGATGCTGAGTTAGATGTTGATCCAACTGGTTTAAATTTTGATCCTGTGTAGACGTTCAGTTGATTGTTCGTCTTGTCATACCACAACTGACCTTGTATTTTCTTTGATGGTGCAGATGTGTTGTTGAAATTCTCTAATAATTTGACAAGGTTCTCATTAAGTTTCTCACCGAACCCTGCATATCCTTTTCCAATTAATGTAAGGTCTGTGGTTGCAACGTCAATAGTCCCGTCTGCCAGGGTAACAAGTAAAGTTCCAAATGTGTTGTTAATCTTGTATGCCATTGCCTAGTTGTTGTTTGATCTGTTGTCTCTGACTTCTGTCAAGAAACTAACATCTCCAACCAATTTTATCAATATTGTTGCAAGTTCCGGGTTCAGCATAGCGTCTATTTTTGCTTCTTCTTCCGCTGTCCACTCCTTACTGTAATTGTCGTTGATATAGTCTGCGACTTCTTGTTTGGTTGCCATTATAATGTACTCCTTACGCTTATTTATTACGTGATTCTATCTGCTCATCATCTGATATCCAGGTTAAATCCTTTGTGTACGCCCCATCTAGATCCCTTACGAATGCCTTCAAGTTGCTTTCCGTAAGCACCATATTGTGGTATTTTGTATATCTTTTGTGGAGTGCTTGTTGTTTTGTAGCAGTGTACACCAACTTCAACTTTTTTGTCTTTGCCAGTTCCATTATCGAGTCAATGCACTGTTTTAGACATTTGTGTACAATACGTGGTTTTGCATTTTTATCGGTCACCAGCCATTCCATTAGTCCAAATGCGGTTCCATCACACACATACAGTCCCCCAGCACAAACAGGCATATCGCTATCCTCAACTATCACTCCATCGGGTGGCAGGCACTCCTTTGGAACCACACCAAACTCCCATTGGTTCCACCATTGTACAAGTGTGTCATAATCTTTGTCTCTATCCCAAGGCCTAATCTTCATTTTTTTGTATCACAATCTTGTTGACGTTAAATGTTGATTCAAAACAAAAAAGCACTGCTTCTGCCACTTCCTTCGGATCTAGTTTTGGTAAATGTTTCCATAAACCTTTTGTCATGTCAGTATCAACGACATCAGGACACACGTCATAAACGGACAATGGCTTTCTTAAAAGTTCGACCTGTAGGTCATTGATGTATGCTATTAACTCTTTTTTTGACTCGCAGTATTGAACGTATTCAAACTTATTCCATATTTTAAATTCATTTGCATCTTGGCCTTCTTCTGTTCCAGACGTGCTTGTAATCACTGCAACCTTCATGGCGTTGAAAGAATGCTTACCGTATATCCTTTTGAGAAGTTGCATTTGTCCTACTCCGGCATTGGCATTTATCACAACAAGGTGACAATCTTGTATCTGCTCCATTATCTTTTCTTGGTCAGTCAATAGATCATATCCATTGCTCCTGCTGAGACCTATCACTGTGTACTTTTTTGTTTTATAGATGTCTGCTATTGCTTTGCCAATCCCCTTTGTGTGGCCTATAATTGCAATTTTATTTTTGTTTTCTTGATTCATACGTTTCCACTAAATTATCCAAACCCTCAAAGCACTCCGAATAGTGTTGGTAATAATTTACAAATTTATCTTTAGTGTACGCTGATTCTTTCCAAAAGTCAATTAATAACGTGGTTCTAGGACCAGGATTTTTGTTGAATCCGTTGTGTAATTGTAGGTCCGGCTGGAACACAAACGCTTTGCCTGTTGACCATGTCATTAGTTCCTGCTTGTTACTGTCTAAGTTCATCACATGCATGCCACTTTCGTCTCCACCTCCGTCGTCGAGGCACATTTGGTATCTCCAACCACCTTCGTCGTCGGTGTGATTACCAATTTTAGTGTCTGAGCCTACTGTCATAATTGCAACATTTGTTTTATAAGGAAATTTCCTAAGTATCGAGTAGAGCATTGGATAATCGTTGAAGTCTTGAAGTTCTTTATCTCCTGATTGTATTCCCAACGCCTGCCATTCTCCATGGACATAGTCACCTGACCTATCATCAAAGTCCTCTGGCATTCCCCTTACGCTGTCTGAAAAGTCTTCGGGCTGAAGGAATGTTTTATTTGGCTGTGTATCAAACTCATACTTGATGTTTTCCCAGTGTTTCTCGAACTGTCGAAAACACTGTCCTTGTTCGCCGTGGTAAAAACTGTTATGAAGCATTCAGTATATTAACATTTTTATCATGAATTTGTCTATCATGATCCTGCCAATTACTAAAAATCTGTTCGCCGTGATTGATTAGTTCCTGCTGTTCGCTTAATTCGAAGTAGTCAGTAAATTCTGTTCCGTTGATAATAATTCTTCTGTTTTCAGATCCAAACACGTACACAATCGCGTCCTCGTTACCAAGAGAGACTCCATGTATGCTGTTTTCAACTCTCGTCCATCTGCCATCTTCTTTGACCATGTGGGTACCTGAAACTTGTATGCCTTTGTAATCATATAAATTGTCTATTAAGAACTTACCAGTTGCAAAAACTTTGCCACCCACTGCAACTTTATCACCAATGTCCACTGTCTCAACCGCTTTGAAAGTGCCATCTGCCATTGTTATCATTGTGCCTGCCATGAAACAACCACCACCTCCAGTTCCACCACTTCCTGAACTTGATCCACCTTCTGCGTCTCCAAAACCTGCGGCAGTCTCAGTAAATGTTATACCTGAATTGAATAAAGCCTTCCATGCACCGCCTATTTTTACGTAGCCTTCTGTGAGCTGTTTCCACGCTCCACCAACTTTAAAAAAGGCCTCACCTATGTCTTTCCATGCTCCGCCAACTTTAAACTCTGCCTGCACACCCATATTGAATACTACTACTGCCTTACCATCAGCACCTGAATTACTTGGTTGTCCACCAACGGCAACTCCTGCACTGTAAAAAGCATTATCTGTTCCTCCTGGCGTGACTCCTGAGCCGTTGCTCGCTGTGCCACCTGCCGCTGTGTTTGATCCTGACTTACCACCCGTACCGCCGTTGTCTCCTGACCCTGCATTACCTGACGCTCCACCATCAGTACCTCCGCCACCAGCACCTCCACCACCACCGTCGCCGGCGTGATCCTTACCGTTCTCACCAAGTGTGCCTGGTGATTCTCCTGTTGCTGAGTGTCCGTTGTCACCTGCTGTACCGTTTGATGCCACACCTGCTCCGGCACCACCTCCACCGCCTCCTGCTGTGGCAATCTCGGCTCCATCTGCAAGGACCGTAGTGGCTCCTCCGCCACCTCCGCCTGATCCTGAGTATCCTCCTGGTCCAGCGTTACCGCCTTCTCCGCCTGAGTATCCTGCAATACTTTTTCCGTTTGCTCCACCCGGTGCTGATCCACCTTGTACCCCGCCGGCTCCACCACCACCAACTGCCACCGTAAGTGTCTTGCCTCTTTGTGATGACATAGAGATTGTGGATGATGTTACATGCTGTCCCGCGGCTCCTATACCTCCAGGTCCACCTGCGTCTGATCCTCCTCCGCCTCCAGCGCCACCCCATAGGTGCACATCTATTGAAGTTGTGCCTGCTGGGACCACTGCTTGTTGTAGTGTGCCTGTGTAGTTAAATGTTCTGGTTAATGTGGGCATGGGATTAAGCCTCCCTTACAAACCAAAGGTCTCCGTTTGCACCTTGCCCTGATGTTGGTGCTGAAGTTTCAACGTATCTGTTTCCTGCGATACTGTTACTACTATCATCTGAGATTGTTGAACCACCCCAAAGTTTAAGTGATGTTGTTACCTGTCCAACAGTTGGCACTGTCGTAGCCGACGTGCTAGTCGATGACGTTATAGCAGAACCCACAGCGTTCAATGTCAAAGTTGTCACTTTAAGATCGCCTGTTGAAGAATCTGTTGTTAATGCTTTTGTTCCTTTGTTTGCGTTACCATCATCTGTTAAGTCTGCTAATCTAATTATTTGTGAATATGATGCACCATGGCCTGCTGTCCAAAAATTTTCTGACACGTCATAAAAAAGTCTTGCATCGTCCGTATCACTTGTCTCAACAATAAGTCCTGCATCTGCTTCACTGTTCCCTGTATTAACTTTTAAGAAAGTATCTACGTGTTCTACAATGTTAGATGACGTATAGTCGTAAGCACCACTTACGTTAAGGTTACCTGTGATTGTGACATTACCTGTGATTGCTGTTGCACCTGACATGGTTATTGCGCCAGTTGAACCTGTGAATGCCAGTGGAGTCTTGGTTGATCCACCATCATTAATAGTGAAACTTAAATCTTTATCTTGCGATGTCTGGGCCACTGTCACATTGTTGCTCGACACCGATACCGTCAATTCCTGTGCGTCACCAACAATTAGACCTGTGTCGTTGTCGATTGTCAAACTGCCAGTTGTTGTGTCCGCCGCATCCGATCTCAAGAGGTTTCCACCTGCTATTAGTGTGCTGGAGGTGTTTGTTGTTCCTGACACGTCGATGTTGGATGCCTGCGTGTTTGTTCCTTCGAACACTGCACTTAGAGTTGAATTAAGTGTAAATCCTGCTTTTATCTCAGCGAATCCTGTCTGCGTTAAAGTCGGTGTAAATGTTTCTGCTGATAATATTGCTACCCTTGTGTTACCTGCGTACATTGATGCCACAACCTTGTCGCCACCTGAACTGCCAAGTGTCTCGATCTTGAATCCTGAAAGGGTCTGTCCTGCTGTGTAAACCGGTCCTACCAGTTGCCAGGCACTGCCCGTGTATACGTAAAGTTGATCATCATCCGAGTCCGTCCAAAGATCTCCAGCCGATGCTGAAGTTGGTTCTGTGGATTGTGCTTTTGCACCACCTGATGGTTTGAAAGCCGAACCGTCATACACCTTAAGTTGATTTGATGTAGTATCAAACCAAACTTGACCTTTTAGAGGTGCCGATGGTGCCGTTGTTGACGCTGAGTTTTCTAATAGTTTAACTAGGTTCTCGTTTAATAATTCACCAAAGCCTGAATAACTCTTTCCAAAAAGTGTCAAACTTGTTGTGTTGTTTATTGTGCCATCTGTTATTGTGGCAACTACTGTTCCGTCTGTTTTGTTGATTGTGTACGCCATATACTAATATTTACAATCTTCCTACACTTATTAAAATAGCACTTTGTCCGGCGTCTGTTTTATCTTCCATTGCTTTACCTACCACAGATCCTAATTCAGGAGTGATTGCCTTTTGGGCACAACCTGGATGTGAACCGCAAGTGGTTAGAAGATCGCCTTTTGTAACAACACCATGCACTTTACATTTTACTTTTCCTACAAGTGCAACAGCCTGACCATCTGAATCACTGTTCATCAAATATGCAGGATCTTCACTTATTACGCCTGCCACTCTTGTGTCATTTGAAATAGTTGATTGTGTTACTTCTTTGTCGCCGCCAAATATCATCACTGTTCCTACATCATACGTAGAGTCAGATTCGTATATCTCAGCCAAGTCAGCGTATTGGGCCGACGTCGCTTTTGCGTGTACTGTGTTGTATTTTTTACTGGTTGTTCCTATGTCGTAAGTTGTATTTGCATCTGGCTCTATTTCTTGTGTGGTCAATTTGTCAGCCAATACCAAAGTTCCCATTGTGTTTGCACCAGAACTTGTTACGTTTCCTGTTACATCTCCTGTAATTGGGCCTGCAAACGCAGTTGATGTCGTTGTGCCTGACACTTGTAATTTTGTGCTTGGTGTGGTAGTTCCTATTCCAACATTGGATTCAGAACCATCAATGGTCATCACTGTTACTGTGGTCCCAGCATCATTCACTTTGAAAGTTATATCCGTATCCTGTACAGTGTTAGATATTATACCACCCGATGAGTCAACTGTGATTGTTATGTCACTGTCTGTTCCAACAATGACTCCACCATCGTTGGCCACAGATAACGTGCCTGATGTGGTGTCGTTGGCGTTTGATGTGAGGTAGTTGGCCGCCGCTACGCCGCCTAGTGCATCTGCGTCAGTTGCCGTTCCTTGGAATTTTAAGTCTGAAATTGCTGTGCTTAAAGTTATACCCTTTTTAACACTTGCAAAACCAGTCAGTGTTGATTTTGGAGTGAAAGTGTCTTCTGAAATTATTGCAATAAGGTTTCCGTCATTGAACAACTTGGTTATGTTCTGTGTTACATCTGCAGAATCAAATATAGCGTCAAACGTGAATCCGTTTGTTGTACCTGTAGAACTTGGTGGTCCAACAAGTATAGAAGACGCTCCGTCATAGAAATAAAGTTGTCCTGTGTCTGAATCGATCCATAGATCTCCCCGTGTAAGTGAACTTGGTGCTATTGACTCATAAGGTACGTTTCCTCCTGCAGGAACAAACGCTGAACCTGAGTAAACTTTAAGTCTGTTATTTGTAGCATCATACCAAAGTTGTCCACTGATAGGTTTTGTAGGTGCAGAAGTGTTTGAAAAGTTTTCTAATAAATGTAAAAAGTTTTCTGCAATGCTTTCTCCATAACCTGCATATCCCTTTCCTATAAATGAAAGATCGGTCTGTGAATTTACTACGCCATCCTGTACAGTGTATGAATTGGGCGACGCCGAACTATTGGTCTTGTTTACAGTGTATGACATTAGTATCCTGTGTTACCACCTGACGTAGTTCCACTTACCGTATTAGAAGTTGACAGTGCAGTTGAACTTGTCTCAGTGAATGTTGTTAAACTTTGTATTCTTAATGTGTAGTCAATCTGTATCAATCTGTTCAAGGACTTTTGTACAGGGTGAAATACGACGTGTGTTAGTAACTTGTTAGTCGAACCATTTTCTGATCCTTCATAGCTCTTCAATCCTAACTCATCAAAAACAAAATCACCATTGAAGTTTGTAGTATTGTCAAAGGCCGCCTGTCCTGTAGGCTCACCATAATCCAATGTGCAAGTGCAGACTATGTCGGTGTACTTGTTACCTGCCGTGTGCCTCACTTCCATTTTGTTCCTGGTTGTGTCTTTGTTAGTTGCAGAGTTATCATCTATAACTTTGTAATATGTTTGATTATACAACGTGGCGTTTGTACCTGTAGAGTTTGGTGTAAGGTAAGTGATTATACCTGTTGGATCAACTGAAGTCCCTCCATTCCCGAAAGCCATTTCGTGTACAAATCCTGTAGTCTTATTTGCTAAAGAATTTGCCAATGCCTGAGACATGTTTTCATAGTGTATTGCGTTTCTTTTGTCTACTATTACTTCGCCTGTCTCTGGGTCAAAAATCTTAATGTGTCCCGTCATCATAACACCCGTATTATCTTGAGGCTTCTTGTTCTCTTTTTTTGATTCTATTGGTTTATTGTCCTGTGTCATCTAGTGTATTTATTCAGGTGCGTTTGTAGGCTCATTAGCAATGAATTTAGCCTGTTGAGTAGTTGAAGCCTGTAATCCTTTACCATCTGCTGGATTACCATCTTGTGCCGTGTACCAGACCTGTCCTTTCTTGTGTAATATCTTGATCTGTGTGCCTGAAGCAGGTACTGTGCTTAAAGTAACAGCAGTGGTGCTTCCGTCCACAGAATAGTTTATAGTTGATCCATCCTCGCTAGTGAGCAACAATCGTTGGCCACCAATGAATATGTCTAACTCACTAGCGGATGATGGTGCTTGTGATAGTGTAAACGTAGCCGTGCTACCGTCACCTGTAAAGGTGTTGGTGTACACAGTGTCCGCATAAGGGATGGTTTGAGTACCAGACGCATCTACCACTTCAGTGCCTGATCCATGCTCCTTAATTCCTGTTCCAAGTGTTCCACGTCTAAGTTGTCCCAACGTGTTACCTGATTTTGTAAAGTATTCTATTCTCTCTTTGTCAACAAACACAACTCCAGGAACATTTGCAGATGCGTTTGGTGAAGGCAACAGTGTTGCGTCTTCAACAGTCATCTCCTGAATTCCTGCTGTCATGTCTATTGTTAATTTTGTGGTTGAGGTTTTGCTAATACGTTTATAGAAAGTTCTATTCAACATATCTTTGAAGATTCTAAATCCTGTTGCACTGGTCGCCGAGTCAAGTGCAAAGTAAAGCACATCTAATCTGTCTGTTGTTGCTATTGTTCTTCCAACAACAGTAATAACATTTTTGGTTACAGTGTAATCATATCCCTGTATTAGTTGGACACCGTTTAGCCAAACAAATGTGTAACCAGCATTTAAAGTATCAAATCTTAAATGGAATTTTCCTTCTGTTGCATTAGGGTATGCCGCTGATCTTGTGCTTCCTGCCAAGGTCTCACGTCTAAATTTAGTACCAAGTGCATTGTTAATAGTAGTAACGGAAAGTTTATCATTCAATGAAATTGGATTTCCATCTGCGGTCAATTCAGCAGGATCTAAAATAATGTCTGTGCCCTCGTTGTAGTACTGGTAGTCCACCAATGTAGTAATTGCAATGACATCGTTGGCCGAAGGCGCTGTTGTGAAACTTATTCTGTCAGGATTTCCTGCCACGTCTGTGGTTATAGAAGTGGTGTCTGCCGTTGACAATGATGAGTCTGCTGTTGTTGAAACACCTGCCAAATCAACAGTGTAGTCTGTGCTGAGAGTCTGTAGCACTCCATTTTTATGGACCTGTATCTGCGATGCACTTGTTATCGTTTTGGAAGGATCTACTGTCGAGTCTTCACCTAATTCGTTTGTCCACGAGGAATCCTCACCTATCCCGGTCAAATTATTAAACAAGAATCTTGTAGTGGTGCCGTCACCTAGATAGTAACTTATGTCTGGGCCACGCAACATTTTTCCATTCAATTCTATCAGCGTCAAACCAGAAAGTGGTCCTATTGCTCCGGGCGGATATGTCAAAGTGTATCTGTTTGTAGATCCATCATACGTGATAACCTCATTTCTCACACTGGCAAAACTCCTTGTCGAAGTTGTTGTCTTGTTGAAGCCTGCTATCTGTATAAAAGAACTTGCCGCTGGAGCGGAGTTGAACACAACCGTAATTGTGTTTGCAGTGTTAGTAGTTGTGTACGAAGTTGTCGGCACACCGTCCACAGTAACATAGATGTCTGATGTTGTTGAATCTAGGTTGAACTCACCTCTTGTTGATGTCAAATATGCCGTTGTGCTTCCATCACCAGTGTAAGTGTTCAAAACCCTGTAGTTCTCACCTGATATGGCAAAAACTTTGGTTGATATCACAGTGTGGTTGGCTGGTGCTGTTCCAAATGTAATTGTTTTGTTACCAACATTTATCGTGTAATCTGTTGTAAGTTTCTTAACTGTTCCGTCTACAGCGACAGTCACCGACCCAAGTGATCCCGGGAAGTCACCGATACTGAAGATTGTTGTAGTTCCGTCACCTCTGTAATTCTTTTCACTTATGAATGGCACCCCTGACTCTGGAGATGTGTATACCTTGATGTCCAGTGTGTCAAATAGTTGCCCTGGCACAGTCTCTTCAGGAGCGTAACTTGTGTCTGGTGACACGAAATCATCTCCCTCTAAAAGTATATCACTTGGTGCGTGTCCGAGTGCTGATGTGAACAGTCCACCTTTTACTATTGAGTCCAGCGTCCTGTCATCTGTTGGTGTCAATACACCGTCATCATCAAATGGGATAAATTCTACCAATGCATTTTCTTCTGGCGTTTCACTAATGCTAAATGTTGCCGTTGAACCGTCTCCGTTGATTACGTCTGAAAGTTTTCTCCTTGTGCTGTCATCTTGTGTAAGATAGACTTGGTATACTTCTGTACTTGCTGGTGCAGAATCAAAAGTGTATGAAGCAGTAGAACCATCTGCCCTAAAGGCTTTGACCCTTGAGTCTCCATAATTGTCCCATGGAAAATCATACCAGCCCGCTTTGTCCCAACCTGCTTCTTGCGAGAACAAAAGCCCTGTAACCATTGTTCCGCCATAGTCAACGCCTGTCATTACCTGATCAAGTTCGTTGCCTGGCATGTTGGATCCAGGTGTGTAAAAACCTTTGGTCCTGTCTGCCGCTGTCAATCCAGTTTCATTTCCATATATTTTGTATACGCTTCCGATGTTGTCATCGAAATCTGTGCTTGACGTGAATGCATTTGTTACCTTGTACAACTGATTGCTGTGTCTGATTAAATCGTTGTATGCGTATGCAGTGCTGGCCGTCCAGTCCACTACCTGTGAAGTGCTTGAGACTCTATCAAATTTAATAGTGGTGTCGAACTCTCTTACTAGATCGTTGTTCAGGTTAGCATATGCTTTGGCAGGGTCTGATGGCGCAGAGCCGTCGGCCTTGCCGCCTGTCAGAACAACCGTTGGAGTCTTGATGTAGTTTGAACCTATTCCTGTGACAGTAATTTTTGTAACAACACCATCCTGCACGATCGCTGTGGCAGTCGCCGCAGTTTCGGTAGATGAATCATCAACTGTGATAGACACAGTAGGTGGTGTTTCGTATCCTGAACCTCCATGGTACACAGTGATAGACTGAACGTGTTTACTGTAGTAATCGTGCCACATCTGCCATGGGTACTCTGACAGTTTGCTCGAGTCGCCTTGGATGCTTAAAGATCTTATCTTGCCTGTGGATTCGTCATAGAACGGAGGATTGTCAAAGTCTGTGTATATACCGTCTTGCGTTTCTGTGTTTGTGTATCCTAGTTTGTACTCCCTTAATTTTGTATGGAAAGGTTTAACTTCGTTGATGTAACTTTCTATCCAACTGTCGGTCCCGCTGGTGTAAGTTTTCCTCTGATCTAATTTCCTTACAGAGTTTGTAACATTGACGAATGAAGTTTTGAACATCCAATCTACGTAAGTTTGTTCTGAAAGCACACTCCTTAGACCTGTAAAGAATAATGTGTTGTACTCACCTGCAAGGTCATTGATGAATAGATCATCCCTCAATGCAGTCAAAATATTTCGTGTTTCTGTTGCAGGTTCTTGGTCGAAGAAATTATCATCAAAGTTGTCCTGTCCTGCAAATCCTGTTGCGTCTTGCGAATAATCATAAAGCGTAGTCGCTAATCTAATGGTGCCATTCTCTGTGCCGACGTTAATCCACCCGTCTGCATTTTTCATAAACAATTTCCATCCACCTGTGTCTGCGTTGGTCACTTTCACGTGTTTACCTATTGCGAGATCCAATGTGTCTAGTTCGTACTGAAATGTTACTTGCTTGTCGATCGGTGTGTTTTCGCTGTGTATCATTTCGTGTATATCTGGATCTGTGCCATACCAGTCAACGTAACTCCAATAGGCTGATGTGTTGTATGTTTGCAGTCTTGTCCTCGACCATTCTGTGCCGGTCCATTGGTATATTGCCCAGTAATTGTTCGCAGTCTCGTCTGCTTTCACTAGGTAGTTCACATTACCAGACAGATCCGCTGTGTTGATGTAGGTCAGTTCAGCGTATGTGTCTACCGAACCGTCCCACTCCAGGCTCTGTGCTGTGGGCTCTGGATCTTTGGCGTCAAGATTGTCTAAGTTGAATTGTCCCACCAATTGATATTTCAGCAACACACTATTTGCGTAATCGATTATTTCTTTAAGGGATGAATACCTATCAACATACCAACTCTGTCTTGGTCTGATGTTGTTACCGTATCTTTCGTTCACAGGCAAATTGAGGTCAGGCACTAAGTCGCCTGCAGTATTTTTACCGATCAACGAATCCCACCATCTTGTCTCGAGGTACGCTCCTGGTCTGTAGTCCTTATCTCCCTCACGTGCTAGTTTCCAGACACTGTGTGAGTCACCACCGAACGTGTTCGATCTTATATCTATATTCAAAACTATTTCTGATTTGTTAAGTCCCTTAACATTGTTAAGAATTAATTTATTTGTGTCACTCACTGCGTAGTATTTCATGCCGAAGAGTTTCGGATTGCTGATCAGGTTGGCAACAAATCCCACTGTGTTTTTTCTAGTCACAACACTGTTGCTTGGAATACTTGTCAGGTCTTTTAACCAGTAGTAATACACATTTACAAAAGTGTCCAATTTAGAATCATACGTTTGTACCACTGTGTACTGAGAATCATCTCCGTGGAGAGCAGTTCCATTAGTGTTTTGACTTGGAAGCAATCTTGATTCAACCCATTCGTAAATGTCGATGCTGGAACCAGGGAATATCTGTCCCCAGTGGTTAGTTTTATATTCTTGTGTATCCTGTTCGTACCACAGCCATTTTACTTTAGACAGATCCCACCAAACTTCTCCCAGGTGTTCCTCTGCCCAATGAGTCTTGCTGTTTGCATTGGCGCCAAAATTGTAGTGAGCAGGATCCCAAGATGTCTTGATGTTGATCTCTCTGTCTGCTATTCCAAGGATTCTGCCTTTTACAGGATCATATAAGTCATAGTAATCTTGTAACTGTTTTGTCCGACTGCTGAATTCAAAAACCTTGCCTAATTTTTCTATGTCGATAAATGCAGTTTCAGTTACCAAGTTACTCCAAGCATAATCGCCATTTTTTGTAAGGTCAGAGCATAATACCGTTCCGTCATTTGTAATTTTCGTGCTTCCATCCGATCCCGCATTTCCGTCATCCTTTGGTGCTCCCACCAGCACTGTGTTGTCCACTACGCACACACCTCGTGCAAAGTCGTCGTTCTCATTTACATTGTTGCCCATCAATCTGTCATCAACCACATACTTGGTATTATACATAGTGGCCGTAAATGCACCGCCTGAACCCGTGTTATTATCAACAAAGTTTGTGTCTTGAAGATCAAATGTTGTTTCACCACTGTCAAATTTCATTTCTCTCGAGCTCGCAAAATTTTCAGCACCTATAATAAGCCTCGACCCATCATGGTTACAATCAATGCTGGTTCCAAATTTCATGTTGGTATGTGAACTTGGAGCACTTATTGTCTGTTGTAATGTGTAAGTGTTTGTTGAATCATCGGCATTCCACTTGTAGTAATAAATTGCACCTGCATCAGGATCTGTTGTACCGTCAACACCAGGTGCCCCGATTATAAGTGTTGTACCGTCTTTGCTCATTGCTATTGCATCACCAAATTTTGTGTTTACTGTTGAACCGTCACTGGCCACTCCAGTCAGTGTCTGGGCAAGTGCAAATGAATTTTGTGTGCTTCCGTCGTTGCTTTGTGATGTCTTTATGAATATCTCCACCTTACCAGCGTTTCCTGGTGCAACCGAACTCACTGCAAGGATGTCACCGTTGTCGTTTGCGGCTATCCTGTGTCCAAATCTCTGTCCTGATCCACCATCCGGCGCTTCTATAGTGTAGTCCTGTGTCCAACTGTCATAAGTGGAACCATCTGCACCTATTCCCCAAGTGTACATGTACACCCTACCTGTGTCACTAGTGTGTCCGGGGGCAGACACAAACAAGTATTTGTCAGGTGTGGCCCTTACCGAAGACGTGCCTGGTTCTGATACTTTGTGTGCCCAACCAAAATTCTGTGATGCCGCATCTACGGGCGGACTTATTGTGTTTAATATTCCGTACCTAAATGAACTTGGATCCCATAGATAAAGTTTGACCAATCCTGAATCATTGAACCTTGTGCTTCCATCCGATCCTATAGTGTTGGTGTAAGGTGCTCCTGCAACCACAAAGTTTTCATCTGTACTCATCGACAACGATTCTCCAAGTCTGCTGGTGTTGTCATCGTTTTCAGTCATTGTTACTGTTGCCTGGGTCTGTAAGGCAGTGCCTGCTTCTGTTGACGACCTGAATAGGAAGTGCACCTCGCCTTGTGCTTTTCCTGGAGCAGATGCAACAACTGTTCTTCCATCGTTACGAGCAACTATCCTATGTCCGAATTCCTGTTCTGCTGTGCTGGAGTCTGGTGACAGTACTAAAGTAGAAGTGTAAGGATCTTGCTTCTCATACACTCTCCATAAACCTGAACTGTCTGCGTCTGCAAAAACCTTGTCGCCCTCCTGGCCTATCGAAACGTTTTTGTCAACGTATTCATCAAATTGTAAAAGGTCATTGACGTTGTCCATCGAATTCAACCTAACCGAAATAAATTTGTAAACGTTTCCGTAACTGTCCGCTGTAGATCCATCCTCTAGTCCAGGTATGAATCCAACGTTGCCATCGTAGTCTATGATCACAGTTTTGTGATCTGGCGTTGCTTGTACTTGGTACACGCCGTTGAGAGTTTCTTCTTCACTGTTTGATATTGCAAAGTAGTCTGCCTGGGTGCTGGTTGTACCGGCAGTTAGGTTATGACTGCCTGAAAAAGTTATCTCCAACTGAGTAGAGTCATTTATCAAATTAATATTTTCAATGGTAATCTTGATGTTTGTCAATCTCACCACGTCCCAATCGTTATTGCTTTTGTTAGCAAACCAAATAAGATCGTTTTTGTTCAATGCATTTACGTCTAGTCCTGTCACGTCAGCAATATTAAAGAATGTGTGTTGTACCTGTGTAAGTTGTGGATACCCTGCTGTCTTGAATACCTGTGCTGTGTCTCTGCTGACACCTTGCTTGGTGTAGTCTAATCTCTTGAATGTAGTAGACGCAGTGTATTCAACAGGTGTGTAATAAAAATCGTCTTTGACAATACCCTCCGATCTTGCGTACTCTTTGGTATCATTGCTGTTATCTAGTAGTTCTATACTCTGTGGATTGGATGATATCTCATCATCCTTGAGAATAATTTGAATATTTTCTATCGAATCTGTGTTTCCAAAATTTCCTGTACGTATCATCCATTCTGGATACATGTCGAGCGTGATGTCCTCGCCTTCATATTTTGCCTTAAGTATTTTGTCTATTGCATTTTGGGTTCCTTTTTCTCTGATGTAACCTTGGTAAAACTTATACTGCGAAACGTCATTTACAAATAAATTTTCTAAATAATCTCTGCTTTGATAACCTATCAATCTCTGTGCAAGTTGCTGTTGTGATTCATCAAAGTTGTTTGTTTCCAACTCATAGAAATCATTGAACTGTGAGATTTTGTAGTCAAAGTTAGGAATTAACTGTGGCGATGGTTTACTATCTTTCAAGGTCCAATTACTGGAATCAAACTTGCTGTAACTATTGTGGTTAATTTTAGCAACGTAGAACTTTCCTTGGTATTCAACACTGTCTCCTAACCTGTAGTCCGTGTTGGCCACCCAATATGTCACTTGTGCAGAATCAAAAACAAAGCCTGGTGCGTAGTAATCACCGTTCCATCCGCCTGTCTTCCAGCCAACTAATTTCAACCTTTGCTGTCGGAATCCTGTAAATGGTTCATAGATTATATCTGAGAACACAGTCTTGTTGTCAAACAATAGCATGTGTTCTTTTTGCACAGTGTTTAGTGCAACATTGTATAGGCCCACTGAGTCCGATTTAATCCCAAGTTCAAATGTCTTGCCGATACGTTTCGTTGAAACTTCTTTTATATCTATTTTCCTTCCGCCGGAATCTAACAGTGAGTAGTCTCCTGCAAGGTTACGTAATTTTCCAACTATGCTGTTATTTGTATCTAATTCAAATCCGTCCGCCGCCGGTGACACTGTGATAGCAGATCCTGACGCCCATTCCTGCGTTGTCCAGAATAAAAACTCTCGCACAGCGTTTCTCCAGTTCAGTGTCTCTTTTAATTCATTAGAGAATTTATTGAATCTAAACCCTTGTGATTCAAGCCAGTGTCCGTATCCAAACAAGAAGTCAGTGACATCCTGTATGGTGTTAAACACATGACCATAAGGAATGGTTTGTGTTGTTTCTCGGAATGTGCTATATTGTTCAACCCGTACTGAACCTGGAACTGATATCGCGTTAGACGTCGTGGCTTTAATAGGATAGTTAAAATTGAAATACGGTTTTGCAGTGCTGTAACCAAGCACTTTAAAACCTCCCAACAACGTTGAACCATCTCTACTTACATCTGTGTTCCTTTCTACAAGCACACCACTGTAGTAGAAACTGTTTACAGGATTAGAAGTTCTGAAAAGAATCTTGTAGTTTTCATCTGGGATGAATTTTGATCCTGACGTTGAACCAGGAGACACACTGTCAGTGAGAACCTTTATGTTGTCCTTGTCTGTGAATCCTCCTAATTTATATCCAAGTTGCACTGTGATACCTTTCATTTTGTCATAATAGAAAGTTTTAGGATTCAAATTTCTAGATATCAAATAATTGACTATGATTGGCTGATAACCTGCTGTAAGATACTTCGTGGTTACCCCTGTGTTGTTGTCTGTGGATGTCTCCAAATGATATTTGGCATTTGCTAAAGTTCTTCTTACTGACGTGTCTGAATCTATTTGGTTGCCCGAAATATTAGTGCTTAATCTTGAAGGATCAAATAGGTTAGAGAAAAATTTTGCAGGTTTTGTTAGTGCCAATACTTTTATGACACTGAACGGGTATGAACTAGATCTTCTCCAAGAAGTTTCTGCTGGTGCATGATCACCAAACTTCCAGGCGTTCTGCCTGCCTGGTATGTCATACTGTAATACAAGTCCGGCCGCCAACGGATCTAACAAGTTTCCTGAAGCGTCAACAGGAAGGTAAGATTCTATGCCAGGTTTACCGTATCTGCCTGTTTCTGTTGCAATGGCATTCCATAGAACACTGTTTCCAGAGGTGTATGGTGCCGCACCGTACGTGGCTTCCCAGTCTGTTGGTTTTTCTGAATGTCCAAACATTTCCCATGGTCTAATATGAGGAGCATCTGTGTCATAGAAATGTTTGTAAACACCTCTCCAGTGTCCTGCCATTTTTTCACCAGTCAACTTGTCAGTAGACCTTGCAAAATTGTAAGTGAAAGGCGAACCCTCAGTGAAAGCAGTGTTGTTGATGTACTGTACGTTGTTTCTTCCTGCCCACTTGTAGAAGTCGGTGCCCATTACGTCATTTATTTCAGTAGTAGTGTACTCAGTTGTCTTGAATGCACTTGGAACGACATCATTGATGTCCACTAGTGTTGCATCGTAAGATGTTTTGAGGTTATTGTATATCCTTTTTTCAAGTTCTAGTATTAGATCATCACGTTCGTCTCCGTATGCTTTGATGATACTTCCGTCGTGTTTTCTTATCACGGCGGTATCTGTGATGTAGGTGGTATCTGTGAAAGTTTCTGGTGTGAACTTAGGATACATTCCTAATTTTGTTGGCGAAGGTGGCATGTAACTGCCTGTCGTGTCAGCGTAATCTTTTATTACAATCTTGTCTCCCTCTGCGAGAGTTTTTGTTATGTTTATGCTGTCGTCTGTTGTGCTAAAAGTGTAATCAGTACCAAGTAATAATTGTGTATCATTAAGGTACACATACACTGCTCTGTTACTTAATGTTGTTATATCATGCTGTGAATCCAAAGCGTAGTCAACTTGGGATGAGCCCAGCACTGTGTATGTTCTTGTAGACACATTTTCTCCCCAACCTAACATGTCTTCGTAGTAGAATGGAAAACTGCTATTTCTACCTGGAGTGATGGCTGTGATTATTTCGTCTACTCTGTCCGATGCCACACCCTCGTATGCTGTGCCTGTTGCGTTGGTTAAGAAAGCATTGTACCATTTTTCATACTCCTGACTCACATGTTCAACTGCTGTAACAAAATTGGATTCTTGGTCTATTAAATTAAAAATTGCAGGCAACAAAGGTCCTTCGTGCTGATGTATGCTACCGCCTTTGAGCCTTGCGTCAGGTTTATCCCTTAGGTTAGAGACGCCTGGCACCGCCCCTGTTAACTCTTGATTTTTGTCTAGTATATCCCTAACATGATTCAATACCTGTCCATATGTAAATGTACCAAGGGCGGCATTCAAAGCATTTGTTGATAAGTTTTCCGGTATCTCGTATATTCCTTTATCGGCAACTTTGTCTGCACTGCTGGAGCCTGCTATCCTTATTTGATCATTTACTTCTTGATCTTCATTAAACTTGATGTATTTGTTTTTTGTTCCATTTACTATGGTGTAATCCGTTGTGAGTGTTTTCCTTATGCCGTTAACAGATACAGACTGTTCTATGTCTGTCAATTCGGCGGAATCCTTGTAGAAGTCTATCGGGAACAACTTTTTCTCTTTTGCATCCACGATAAAAGTACGGATGACACGCTGTTTGCTTTCCGTAGTCCTCTTTATCCACGCACTTCTGGAATTGTGAGTCGCCCTACCTGTGGTGTAATGTAGGTGTCCTTCTGCAAGATTTTTGGTCACGGTCGTTGTGCCGCTTTTGTATGTGAATGTTCCTGATGTGTGATCTGATTCAAAAACTATGTCTCCAACATTGTTAATGGTGTTGTATTTTACTTTTATTCCCAACACCGTATCTTCTGTTGCTGAATCACTTGTTGCAAATTCAAATACTTTTGCTCCTGCGAATGTTGAGTTTGGATAAGCGGTTGGATCAGCAAAACTTGTGTGGCTTTCATCAAACATGGCAAACAATGGTTGCTGGTTGACGCCTGTTTTCTGTTGTGCGTCTTCGTATTTCTCTGTAGTGGAATCGTAGTAGAAAGTTTTTCCTTGGTTGACCGTTCCAAATTCTATGAAGATTGACTCATCATTTGCTGGCGTGGCATCTGAGGCTTCGGTCAGATTTATAACTTGCGTTGAATCTCCTGCTGTCACAAAGTTGACTTCATAAATTTTGTTTTTTACGATAGAGTCCGTGTCTGCGGCAAAGACCGCCCTCATTCCTTGAGACAATGTTATACCGTCAATGATATAACCTGCCTGTCCCACCACGTCACTGAAAGCATCTGTCGTCACTGTGTCAAAAACGGTCACAGATCTCTTCGCTACAGTACCATGATTGTACAATGCAAGTCCCGAATCGAACTCTATGATAGGTCTTTTTGCTCTGTCGTCCTCGTCAAGCGATGGGGTGAATCCACTTACGTCTGCTGTTGCTTCGATCACTGATCTGTGGAACCATCTGTTGTATCTAGACCAGGCATTGTGATCCAGTGAATCCCTCTTGATTGTAATGTAGTCTTTACTGTCCGGGGTGTAAAATGATTTAGCGTAAGGTCTGGAATCATAGCCAACTGTATCATATAACACAGTCGTCTCTGTGGCGTAACTACCAGGAGTGATTAGATCATCAACATCCGTCAATGTAATTGCATCGCCGACACCCTCAACATAGTATTCTTTGTCTTGGTACGCAGATGCAACGTTGTAATTCTTGAATTTGATCTTCATGCCGTTCGAAAGATTTAAAGTTCTCAAACTGTAATTTTTAACTCCTACTATGTCATCCTCAACATTAATTTCCGTGGTGCTGGATGCAGTCTTTATTTGAAGTATACCGTACATGGCGTCGTGGTTACCGCACTGGTAGTATAGGATGTCAGGGGCGTCTGTTGGGACCACAAATGTAACTGTGCCCTCATCTGCTCCTGCGTTTGTCACGCCCGACGTATAGAATAAGTTTGTTGAACCATCCTTGTATGGCTCCGTCATGATGTAAAACGGATGTCCCCTGGCGTTGACGTTGAATTTGTAAGTGTTGCCCCTGTAAAGTTTTAGTTCAGGATTGTTTTCATTCTCTCTGTGCGTAAAATTGTAGGCACCTTTGAGTAAATTCTCAACTGAATATTCAACCACTGCTGATGGACCAACCGTATCTATTTCTATGGATCCAGGCCCAGATGGCATCCAGTAGTATTCCCTGTAGTTGACCAATTTGTCATAGTCTATGGCCGGGTTCCAACTGTAAACAGTTTCTTTGTTCAATCTGTCGTGATTGTTGACCTTGCCACCAAAATACTTTATCTGATTGATGTAATCATCATAGGTTCCAGTGAACTTGACCTGGTCCTCAGGATTGACAGACACTGTGTCTCTGGTTGTGTATGTTACTGTGGGCTCTAGTTGGTAGGCCACTCTATCTCTACTTGTTGCAGGTAGATATCTGTCTGTCACTTCTCTTGTGTAGGCGTCTTGTCTGCCTATAAACCCATCGAGCCTCTCCAAAGAACCTTTCTGTACCAATGGATCCATTGTGCTTGCCAGAAATTTCTGATTGGCATCTGTTCTATAGAAAGCAGGAAGGTGCTGTACAGTACGCCTGTACTCATTTGTGCCTTGCTTTACAACTTCGTTATTAGTTAAAGAGTTTGTGGGATTGTCTGCCATTAGTATCCTGACCCACTACTGCCGGTACTTGAACCGGAACCTGTTGTAGTAGAGCCTGACACTGCTGATCCTGTTGTGGTGTTGGTTGTGGCAGTTGACGTTGATGTGACCACAGATCCTGATGCCGCCAATTGGTTGGCCCCAAGTGCTGTTATGGTTGTCACATCATCAACGGTGGCCCCACTGATGAAAATTTCGTCCGCCGCTGAATCTACCTGGAACAGAGACCCAAAACTCTGTCCTGATTGATTGGGGACAATCACAGCAGTCAGTAAGTCTGGTGCTAGTTGATTGTGTATGTAGGCGGTTAGTTCTGTAAAGTAAAAAGTATCTCCAAAATCCCAGTTGTCCAAGGCAAAAAATTCATTTATAGCGGCTACGACCCTTGTTTTGATCACAGCATCTGAGATGTTTGTTTTTGGATTTTTGACAATCTTAAATGTTGCCTGTAATTCTTCTTCTGCATTTGCACCAAAAAGTATTTTGTATTTCACAGGATGGTAGATTATCTGATCTGATAATGATTTCAGCGGGTTAAGTGCGCCTGAGTAATTGATCCTCAATTGATCCGACGTAGACACAGATGGTTTTGTGCCTTCGTCTTGCAACCAAATCCTATACAGGTTATCGTATGTTCTTTCTAGCAAGTACACATCAACAATGTTTGACACGCTTGGATCTATCCTTGTCTCTTGACCTGCATGGTGTTTGTATTGGAAGTTTATTGAACTCCTGCCTTTTCTTGCAAGGTAATCAGTGCTTGTTGCCAATGTGTTAGTTGTTGAACTGTATGTTTTAATTACATCTTCGTCCTGGGAATAGAAATAAAACAACTGTCCATCTGTGTAAGTGCTAGTGTTAAGGTTGATGTCTGTCTCGTTTTCGCTCACAACGAAGTTAGTTGCGGCGTAAGGTCTGTACCTCTCAATGTTGTCATAGGAAGTGTATTTTTCAAAGAACACAAACTTAGTAGATTCTGACACTGTGGGTTCCACAAATATATCGAATATTTCTGGGTTGTCTACTACACCGTCATCGTCATCGTCAAAGAAGCCAACTTTCACTCTCCTGTTATCCCTGAATCCATCAATCTCAGTAACCACATCAGTGACCTGCCATTTTATAGGGTAGCCTATGCTGTTACCAGTTGAAACTATGCTGTTTGTTTTAAGTATGCTTACAGTGTCTTTGACACTTTTGCCTGTTTTGTAATCGTAAATTTTTTCTTCAACATCATAATGAAATTTGTTTTGTGATTCTGATTCAAATATGTAGTCTAGTTTCCTGTACTGCACAGTGTATGTGTTTCCGTCATTTGTGAATTTGAACCACCAACTTGCGTCAGCGTTTGTGCCTGCAGTTGATCCTGTGTTGGCCAAACTAAACGTAGAACTGGTGCTTAGGTTTGTTGAGGTTATCACTTTCCATGTCTCTGTTGCGACGTCATACCTCAGACCAAAATCCTCATACGCTTCTATTCGTGCTAGTAAGTCTGCTTCTAAAGTTGTGCTAAATGAAGTTGTCAAGTTTGGAATTATTGCATTTATCACAGCACCTTGTGGGACGATGTTTGACAAAGTGATAGGACCTACACCTGATTCTAGATTACCAGTTCCGCCATTGGCGCCATCACCTTCAACAGCACCTATCTTGGCCCATAGTCTGTCTTCTGCCTCGTCTGTGCCTGCGGTAACCAAAGTTCCATTTTTGAACTGCCTGGTGTCTGGAGATGTAAACTTAACAAGTGCTCCGGTCTTTGCAAATTTTAAATTGGAAGTGGCAAAATCGCCTATAACCAACGCACCACCTGAGGTAAAGTACCCTGTGTTTGTGTTCGTTGACGTGGTTGTTGAATTCCATGTGGCTGTAAGTGTGCTAACATCTTTAGTATCATACTTCAGATAATAGAATTGCCTAGCGTATGCTTCTTTTATTTTGGGCTCAACAGATTTGTCGATAGTGGATTGTATGTCACTTTTGTTGTTCCACGTGAATGTGAATTGCTGTGTTGATTCTTCTCTGTAAAGTATACCATCTTCGGCAAACACGTTAACGTTTGAGTATGCTCCTGTAGGATCTAAGATTTCTTTTGCCCTGGATATTCCAGACGCGGACCTATTGACCGATCTTACTTTAACGATCTCCTGTGATGCAGACAGCGGAACAACTTGATAGTCCTCTGCTGTGATCATCCTGTTCTGTGAGTAGTATACCTGTGATGCTTTTTCTTTAATGTTATCATTTGACTCGGTGGCCGCTGAATTATAAACACTTGCCTTTAGGCTGATGCTCATTGACAATGCCTGCTGTGCACCGTTCACGTCTGTGTAAGGCACGGTCAACTCAACATTCTGCATATCGCTTGACTGTATTGCGTACTTGGCGTTGTCGCTAACTCTATAGTAAGTCCTGAAACTGCCCAACGGTATGTTTGAGAAGTTTCCATCACCAAAAACTAAATCCACTGTGTCGTTGTTTTTTGTTACTACGTTGTATGTGTTTCTCTCTGTTTTTGATAACGAATTGTAAATTGCATTGTTGCCTGACAGTGAAGGAACCTTCGTCCATTCCTCTGCCAACTGTCCAAACTGATCTAACTTGTAAAGCCAAACATCTGAATTGTTGATATTTGACGAGTCTACATTCTTGACATAATTTGTTACTGATGTATCCACGGTGAATTCTTGGTTTTGCATGGTACCTTGTTTAAACAAAAAGAAGAATCCTGTGTTGTTTGAACTATCCCCAGACCCATCTGTTCTGTACGTGTAGGTCAGTCCTGCACCTGGAATTGGATCCGACTCGTAAATTGATTCTGAGCCTGTGATAGTGCTGGGCACTATCTCAAACGATCTAGATATTCCACCTATTGCTTTCTGGAATTTGAATATAGGAAGATCCAACTGGTTTGAACTTAGTGTGTAAACTTCTGTGTCAATTCCACCTATTGTTCCTGACTCCCTAGGGTTGCCAAATAGTTGTCCTGTCTGGTTGGCCGCATTAAGTATGGCCGTAAATTGTTCTCTGTAATTTGCATTAGCACTGTCATTCCATATTATCGTACTGTTTGCAAGATTTGTTCCTGTGCTGTCAGTGACATCCTGGCTTGTTGATATTGAATCTATCTTCAGCATGCCTGTCGCCGGTTGGTTCCTCTTTGCGTTGTAGTTTATCAACCTTGCTAATCGAAGCACTGAATTTCTTCTCTCTGCTGTCTCGAGGAAATTTTCTCTGGCGTTCAAGTCGACCCTGAAAGACAGAGCCTGTGAAATGTACGCTATAAGATCTATCAGAGCAACGTACTCAGAACTCTCTACGAAATCATTGAAGTCGTCTGGATAGTTCTCTTGAAGATATGCTACCATGGTCCTTCTTAGAGTCTCGAAATCGTAAGATTTGAAATCTGCCTGTTGGAAGGCCTGGTAGATCTTTCTCCAATCTTCCGCTACTAGTAATCTGTTTTGTCTATCTGTTGTGGCCATTGTGTATACAACGGTATTTATGTGTTAGGAAATGTGCGTATATTAAGATAGACGCAATAAGGAGTTTTCGTCGAAATTGAATCGTAATTTTTCTGTGATGTTAAGGGGAACATAGGTTATAGTGGCCTGTATGGCTATGCCCTTATCTGCCTCTGATACTAGTATGTCTTCTGTGGCTATCCTCGGATCTGCATTGAGATTGGCTGTAATATCCTCTACTATAGCGTCCTTTAGATCTTCTGTGAACGGTTCGAATATAGCATCGTATATTATAGTTCCAAACTCTGGGTTCTCGACCCTCTCGCCCTTACGCACACTTAATCTATTGATCAGGTCTTGCTTGGCAACTTCGAAGTCGTACAGTTTGAAGTTCTGATTGTCCGCACGTGAACTGAAACCCTTGAAGGTCACTGACTGGTTTGATAAGCCACCTGCTCCTGATCCTGAATCTCCGTATGCCATATACTATATTTACTCCCTAAAATTTAAAGAAATCCTTAATTGCACTGATTGCCTGGCTCTTGAGGTTTGCTATCTGTCCTTGGACGAAATTTATTACCTGTGCTTTGGGATCTTCTATTAATTTTTTTAACTCGTTTGCCTTGCCTACAAGGGTATTTAAATTCTTTATGGGCAGTTTAATATTGTCGTTCAGATTGACAACCTTGCCCAGTTTGTCTGCCACTGCTTTAATGCTTGGCTGTTTCAACAGTTCGGCCTTGATCGCTTGCAATTCAGTTTCTGAAAGATCTGGACTGCTTGCCTTGATATCCGCTACTGCTTCGTTGATGAAATCTTTAATCCTTTTATCACTACCTTTTCTCTCATAGGGCTCATGGGTCACAAACTGAGATACAGTAGTTTTATTTTTGATTCTGTTTGGTTGGGCTCCTTGTTTTCCTTCTGCACTCGCTCCAACACGTTGATTTGGATTATTTGGCTTCGATATGCTCCTATCTATTTCAGGGTCAAATGGTCTAAATGGTTTTGCACTGGCTATGTCTATCCCAGTACCGTCTGTATTTTCCGGAGTTGGATTTTCACCCGTGACCTGTATACCTATAGCGTCTGGTTTGAGCCAACTAGGTCCCCATGTGTCACTAGCACCTATTGAATTCATGTGTACTTGTGATCCGGCCAAATGAATCTGGCCTCCTGCCCCATGCAGTTGTGTTCCGTCTGTGAAAGATGATATACCATCCCTGGCGTAATTTCTGACAGCACCTTTCTGAGCACTATTAAAGATACCTTTTTCTCCCATGGCCAACAGGTAACCTTCTGCATTCAGTGCCACGTTAGTCTCAGATGTGAAATTGATCTGACCCTTGGCGTGCATGTTTATGTTCATGTCTGAGTGCAGGTTGAAATCCTGTTTGGTCCTCATGTGTATTCCTGCATCAGAAAACACACTTATGGTACCATCCTTGGCCATCTCGATGAATGCCTTTCCTGATCCATTTGCTAGGTACACTACACCTTCCGTGTCGTGCATCAACAGTTGGTGTCCGGAAGCGGTCCTTAATCTTGTCAGTTGATTGTTGCCATCCAAATCACCGTCATCCATTACGAAACTGTGTCCGGGATTTCTGTCTATTAGCACAGGTGAGCCACCTAGTCCTAAGTTCCTCGGGGTACCATTGATGTCGACCGGTCCTGGAGTGTTCATTCCAAAAACCTGGCTGGGCGATTCTCTCCTAGCGGATGAACTTGTGGTTCCCCTGACCTGATCCTGTACTAACCCTTCCGACTCTAGTTGTTTGGTCAGTGGATCATTGATAGGGTAATTCCATTTGTCAGCACTGGCCACTGTGTCGCCTGGGTCAAACATGTTACGATTCTTCTCACCGGCCGGCACAACATCTGTGCCATATAATTCTTGTTTGTTCTGTGAGAAATCTGTGTTGTTAGCGGCCACCCTGGTCTTGTCCGTAGAACCGTTACC
>Ga0209535_1000116_pt1 | contig 49468 bp, 42 predicted proteins | sample LinPmetageLP28_FD_184041 | JGI IMG/M metagenome (GOLD analysis project Ga0209535, IMG submission 184041) | Marine viral communities from the Pacific Ocean - LP-28 (SPAdes) (version 2) | ecosystem: Environmental > Aquatic > Marine > Oceanic | place: Pacific Ocean | collected 2009-08-22 | reverse complement strand
CCCATTTCTGCTGAACCAGCTATTGCTTTTTCTGCTCTATCTTTAAATCTTTCATCTGGGTCATTTATGTATCTAAGCATTTCTTGACCGTTCATGATTTCATATTCATTGTGATATTCATCAGATTCTTTATCATTTGAATATTTCATAACAGATTCAGTATTTTCTTTTTCAGTATCTTTTAATGGCTCATAATAATCATCCATTTTTTTACCGAAATCTTTATAGTAATCTTCGTTTTCTTTACCATCTTGTTTGTGTACACCCATGGCTATTTTTAATCCAGCTGGTATAGCTTCCTCTTGGATTAATTTATCAATCTGTTTTCTAGTTAATTTTATTTTTTTCATTTTATAAGTTTTGTATATTATATAAATATAATAATTTTTATTAAAATTCAATTAAATTAAATATTATTCACCATATAATTCAATTGCATCAGCACCTTGATTGCAATATGGGAAAGTTCTACACTTATCTTTAACTTTTACAAATTTTCCACCATTCCATGTTGTTTTTTGGTGTGTTATACCTTTATTAACAGGTGCCTTACCTTTTTTACCAGCATTACCCCAAAATTTACTTGGTAAAAAAGCTGGTGTCGCATAACTACCACCTACTGATGCTGTTGTAGTTGCTTCTTCAATATCATCTTCTTTTGTTAAAGCTACGTTTGGTTTAAACGATATAGGTGAAAATAATCCAACATATGAACCGCTACTAGCTGATGTAGTAACTTCGGCAAGTTTTCCTTCCATAACTTCCATGGCTTCGTAATTACTACAGCCCTTTTCCAGCTCATTCAATCCACTACAGATAACTTCCATTACAACATCCTTGTGGTTTAAAAAATATTCTTTACTTATCTTTCTATTGTTAATCATACCCTTAACTTCCATTAGTTTTATTAACTCATCATATTGACCTTCACCTTCTTTAAGTGTATATAATTCTTTAACAAAAGCTGAATAAGATTCTTTAAGTTTGCTTATTTCTTTCTTTGTTGGTTTGCTTAATGATTTTTTAAAACTTTTTTTTATAGAACTGGAGGCAGACATAAATTCATTTAAGTCTTCTGTTTCTTGGAATAGTCTATTATATTGTTCTTGAGATATCTTAACAACCTTAGCTGGTTGTTTGTCCATCTCTTTAATCATCTTAGCTTGTTCTTTTGTTATCTTTATGCACCTTTTCATTTTAAACGCTTTTATTTGATAGATTATTTCTCCAGAATGCCCTCTTAACCCACAGGTTTTTATATAACTGAGTTAATACATTCCTTGTTATATCGACAACTTTATCTTCAAGATACTTTTCATTTTGTATCTTATTCTTTATTATCTTTTCTATTTTTGATTTAAAATCTGAAGAATCGAATTGTTTTTTAATCATTTTCTTTACGTCAGTCTTTGTTAAATCTGATTCACTTATCAGTGATTCTCTTAATGTTTGTTTTATATAATCTTTCATAATAATAAATATCACAATAATATTAATAATACCGCTGTTATTATAGGTAATGCTCCAGCTAATGTGAAACCTACCTTAGTTAGAACCTTTTGTCGCTTTAATTTTCTTAAATATTTTTTTATTTCTTTATCTTTTAATTCTATTTCGTAGTTTTTATTTTCAATTATACTATTTAAATTTTTAATAATTGTTTCATAGTTTTCACCTTTTTTAGATAATGATTCAATCTTACTTTTTTGAAGTGCTATTACATTATTTTTTATTGAATCACTTAAAGTGTATTCATGTAGTATGCTATCTGTATACTCACATTCTAAAACTTCAGTCAAAAGTATTTTAGCTGATTCATATCTCATGAATACAAGTGTGTCACCTTGTTTATTCACGTATATTTGTACGTTATTTTCTTCTACTGAAAAATTCTGCGAACTCCCTTTTAAGTTCGTCAGAACTAATAGTATCAACACGAATAGATATTTCATCTTTTTTATTTTTAAATGTATCAATTCTATATTTTGCTTTATCTAATTCAATATTAACTGAATCAATTATATTATTAATAGAATCAATTTTTTGATTTAATATTAGATTATAATTTATGATACTATCGTTAATTATTATTAAATTATTGTTTTCAATATTTAATGAATCTATTATATCTTTATTAGTTATTACAGTTTCATTTGGTTTAAAAATAAAAGCTATCAATAATATTATTGATAATGTGGATAGTATAATAATTAATATGTCTTTAATATTAAGAGTCTTCATTTGAATTTTTATATTCTGTATTCATTTTTTTTGACCATTCATTTTGCCAGTTATTGTAGTATGCGTTTAGTTTTTTTAGTGCATCTAAAACCTCATCATCTAATTCCATGTTAGGCGCATTTACATATAACCCATCTTTTTTTGAAAACTCCCAGTCTATTCCAGAGTCTAACTTACCAGAAAATACAACATTTGATGTATCTGGGTAAATATTAAATGAAGTAAAATTAACTCTTGGTGTTACAATATCCATAAATTTATCTTTTTCAGTTTTATATTCTTGTTCGTAACCTTCTGGTTGTCCTTTTTGTTCTTTTATTAACTTGTTGTTTCTTATTGAAGAAAGAATTTTTTTAGTAAAGTCATGTTCGTTTAACATAATATTTTATTTTTTATTATCTATTATTTTTTTAAAATTTTTAAAATCCCAAGCTGGGCTTATATCGGTGTAATACTTTTCAAAATTACTTTTATAATATATACCCTCGCAACTATATATATTATTAATTAATGTATTGTGTGTTATAACATCTTCTTTTATATTTAATTTTTTACAAATATTACTAACTAATTTAGCACAATTGTGAATCTGTTTTTTATTATAAGGTGTCCAAAATTTTTTATTTCTCCAATTTTTATTTATTACAGAATCACTTCTATTATAAATATCTCCAAAATAGTTAATAAACTTATTTTTTATACTTTCTAACCATCCTTCATTCTCTATCAAGATATAAACACTGCGTTTATTTATGTTTTCATCATCCATTAAGCTGGAGTAAAAATCTAAATCAAAGTGTTTATAAATTGTACCATCTAATGATATGGTAAAATGACTAGTTTTTTTATATTTACCATTTAGTCTTTTTTTCCATCCTGTTACATGATTCATATTGGTTGAAGAAGTATGACCTATTATAATTTTATTTTTTTTAGTTTTAATAGGGTTATAATTACTTTCTTTTAAACTATAGGTTGTATAATCTATAATCATTTTTTTCTTTTTTTGAAATAAATTTTAGATGAATTACCATCTCTCATTTCCTTATTTGAACCTATCCTATCTATAGTGTTACTTTTTTTTCTTTTGGGTATTATAACTGAAAACCCCCTGTTTTTATTTTGAGATTCTTCTTTTGGGGGGGGTTCTTTTTCTTCTTCAATCTTAACTTCTCCTTTAGGTTCTGGTAATTCAATAATTCCAGATAATTCTTCAGCTACAGATTCTTCTTCTTTTTCTTCTATTGTACTTTCTTCTTTGGATTCTGACTTGTATTTAACGTTTTTTTTTACAATTACTTCCTTTTCTTCTTCTTTATAAGCTATCTTGTTAAATACGATTATCATCAATACAGCCATTGGGTCACCAATAACAATCAATAATATTATGAACCACTTCATTACCTCATCCATAGACATACCAGTAACATTTGATAAATAAATCAATGGACCTAATTCATTTGAAGCTTCATTATTAAGATTTAAATCTAATATTTGACTATCTATTCTAAATATCTTTTGTGTTAATGTGTCAGATTTTTCAGTTAAAGTTTCTTGTCTTTCAATAGCTTTATCTAATTGTCTTTCTAAGACTCTCCTGGTGCTTGAAGATGTTGTTCTAAGTATTTGACCTGTTTCTTTGTCTCTGTATTCAATTACATTGTTTGATAAACCAGAACTTAGTTCTTTGATATTATTAGATAGTGTATATTTTTCATTGTTGATTTGTTCTAATTCTGTTTGATAAGAATTCTTTTTACTACTTAAAATTTCTATTTTATTTTCGGTATTTTCTAATTGCACAAAACTTTCTTTATATGTTGATGACAAGAATCCATAAATACCCATTGAAGTTATAAGCATTGTGATTATAATACCTAACGTTAATAATATATTATAAAGCCAACCTATTTTTTTTCCATAAGTGTGTATTGCTGATGTCGCTATTATTTTACAAACTTCTATGCTGGTAAAAAATATTAAACCAATTGTCCCAGTACCAGAAAATAATTTTAATAAACCACTTATTGATACATATGCAACGGTTGCAGCCATTGTTATAGCTACAACCAGTATTAAAATTTTTAAAATTTGTTTCATTTTTATTTAATTTCACTCATATAATAAATCAAATAAATCATCTGAATTATTTCTTATTTTTCTTAACGCATTTTCTTTTATTTGCCTTATTCTTTCTTTAGTTAAGTTGTATTTTTTACCTATACATTCTAAAGTCATACCATCGTGTTCCTTGTTAACACCATAATAAGATTCAACAATTTCACGTTCTTTGGCACTTAAACACGATAAAGAATTATTTAATTCGTTTTTAGTTCTATTATCTATATTATAAATATTACTATCTTCATCATTTTTATCTTCTGTGATACAATCAACAAAATTTAATTCACTACTGGTGTTACCAGAGTTTGTATCATATTTTTTTGATTTTGAAATTAGTTCAGTGAAACTTCTACAGTTGGGTAGGTTTAACTCAGATTCTTTATCTTTTTTCTTTTCAGATAGCATTTTATTGACCAGGTTGGTAGGTATCCTTATAGTTCTGGAGTAGTCATTTAAGTATTGTATTATACTTTGTCTTATCCACCAAACGGCATATGAAAGAAATTTGTAACCTAAATTTGGGTTAAATTTGTCAACAGCTTTTATCAAACCATGGTTACCTTCATTTACTAAATCCATCAAACAAACATTTTTATTGTTATATTCTTTGGCTATACTTACGACAAATCTTAAATTTGATGTAACTATTTTTTCTATTGCAGTTTTATCGTTATTTAAAATACTTTCATATAATTCTTTTTCTTCTTCAAACGAAAGTATTTTATATTTTTCTATTTCTTTGTAATATTGGTTTAATGATTCAATTTCATCACTACTTATCATTTTATTTGTTTTATAAAAATGTTATTCTGACTTTGATATTATAGTTAAAACTCTTCTATCATAGTCGCTTATATTATCAAAACCTTTATCTAATATATTATTAACCATTTCTTCCTTTTCTCTTTTAGTTAAATTTTTATAGTATTCACTTTTTAATCTCGTCTGTCTTCTAGGGCCTCTCCTTGATTGTCTATTAAATTTTTTAAAAATAGAATCATTATCTGATTCGGGTCTACTATCTAGTATATCTTCTATTAACTTATTTGTAATATCTTCTGATTTATATTTTTCATCTGTATTTAATAACCCAAATATTTCATTTTCAGTTTCTTTATCTGAAAAATTAAAAGAAAAATTTTCATTCATTTCTGTCAGTACAAAATCATGTTTAAATCCTCTAAGTAAATCTTCGACTTCTTTTATGTTTAAAAAACTAGAAAAAGTTGCTATAAAATAATTTTTATGTATTCTATAATCAAAATTTATTTCAGATATAAAATCTATTGCAGATACAACAGAATGTATCTCTTCTAAGTTTCCAAACATATGTATCTCTTCTAAGTTTCCAAACATCGTTAAGTAGTAATCTCTAAAATCAGCTTTCATTTTATTTTGTATTTAATTTATCAATTCTTGATACGTTATTTTCTTTTGTTATATTTATTATTTTATTTGACCAATCTTTAACTTCGGGTATCTGAGTGATAAAAAACACAATATCAAACATATCTGATATTTTATCAAATAAAGGTTTCATTTTATGAATATTATCGGGTGCTACTCTACCCAGTACTTCATCAAAAGTAACAAAATTTGGTTTAGGTAAAGAAGATAATTTACCTAAAACACATCTTAAAGCAATACTGGCCGCTGTTAATTCAAATCCACTAGCAGATTTTAATGGTTTTTCAACACCATCCTTTACTAATAAATATTTAACTTCATTTTTATCGTTAATATAAACTTCTATTTCAAAATCTGTTGTGTCTTCTAGTAATCTTTGTAACTCTCCATTTATTATTGGTAAGACAGACCTAAGTAATAATTTACTAATACCTTTTTTACCAATCATTTCTATATAAATCTTATATATTTTTTCAGTTTTAGATTCTAATTCAATACTATCAATTAAATTGATGTTAGAATCTATTTTATCAAGTTTAGTGGTTATTAAAGATTCTTTAGAAACAATAGAGGTGTTGTGTTTCATTTTTAAATTATCTGAAACAGTTATCTTTGTGTCAACATTAGATATAGTTATATCAATTTCCCTGTTCTTATTAATAGATTCTAAATTTTGATTATATTTTTTTAAATCATCATTCTTAATCTTAAAATTATTTCTTAGCGCATCTAATTCAACTTCTAACCTATCAACATTTAATTCTAATTTGTTTTTTGTATCATTTAATTTTTTGTTATTACTCAACGATTCTAATTCACTATTAATTTTATCTAACTTTTTGTTTATAAGATTTACTTCTTTATTTAAGTTGTTTATCTTTGAATTACAATCTTCAATATGTTTTGTATTGTCAACATTATCTAATGGTCTATTACAAGTTTTGCAAATGCCACTAGATATTAACTCTGATTTATGTTCCTTAGCGTTTTCTATATTATTTTGTAGTACCGCTAGTTTATTTGTGTATATTACCTTTTCTTTATTTAATTTGAAATCTTTATCTTCATCAAAATTGACATCACCTATTTCAGTCAAATTATCCTTTAAATCAATTATTTCTTTTTTTAACTCTTTACCAGATGCCGTTAATGTTGTTAAAGTTTCTTTTAATTTTTTAGGGTTTAATGTAGTTATTTCAACATCTATTTTTTCTTTTGATGAAATTAAATTATATTTTTCGTCATTTAATTTTTTATTATTATTAGTCTCATCTTTTAAATTTTGTTTTAACACTTCAACTTCTGAGTTTAACGTTTTAACATTATCTTCTAGTTGTTTATTTTCTGTTTTAAGTGTTTCAGAGTCATAGATATTTGATTTCATTTTTTTTGAAAACTTATTAAACATATCTCTAGAAACCCTTTCTTTTTGTGCTAATATTTCTAACCCAATAAACCTAATTAACGTCTTACTTGTTTCTCCACCTGTCGAATCCACTAAATCGTCCAAGTTTCTAGATGTAGCCAATACCATCAAGTCAAAATCTGATTCGCTTCCTATAACTTCTTTTAAACTTTCAGTAGTTTTTTTAGCATCTTCATCATTTAGCGATTCTTTATCGCCATTAGGTAAAACTCTATAATAATTTAATTTATTAGATACGTTCCAACCACCCTTTCTTTTTGGTTTTCTTGTTAAATTTCTTTCGATTACTAAATCACTTTCACCTTCTATTGATAAAACACCAGATACTGACATATGCTCATCAGTGGTGAATTGATTAAATACTTCTTCGTTTTTATCTGTCTTTGTTGTTTTACCAAAAAATAAAAATTTAATCGCATCGATTGTTAATGTGCTTTTACCTCCTTGATTTTGAGGTGTAGAATTAACAACTGTTAACCCTTCAAATTCTTCAATGTTTAACTCATTTTTACAACCAAATGATAAAAAATTATTTAATTCAATATTTTTTAACTTATATTTTGTGTTTTTTGTTACCTTATCTGATAAGTCTAATTCTGAATTAACCTTATTGTCTAAAGCAATTATATGTTTAAATTCAATATCTTTGGATTCTCTATCAAGCCATTCTTTAAATAGTTCTCTTTGGTAAGGAATATTCATTATATTATCAATGGTAGCACCATCAATTTCAATTAGTTCACCATTCTTACTTAGTTTTACTGGTTTATATACAACATTTATATTGCTAGATGAAACTCCGTACTTGTTGGCAAAATATTTTTTAATTTTAATCCTGTTGTCTTTAGAATAGTTTTCTGGTTTGTCTGACCAGTATACCCTTATCTTTGCGCCTGCTGGTATTTTCATTTCTTTCGTTTCCATAAATCACTTAAGTTTGAACCAAAAAATCCTTTTTTTTCATCACCATAAATATCTTTTTCTTCTTCATTTATAGGTTTTGATATTTCTAATTGTTCTTTTAGTATTTTGTTTTCTATCTCTAATATAGATAATTTATTCAGTATATCTAAATTATCTTCAGTTATTTTTTTTAATACTTCTTTTGTTTTATTTAATTCTTCACTTAATTGATTGGTTTTTTTGTCATCGGTTATATAAACTTCTTTTGTAACTTCAACTGGAACTTCTTTGATAATCTCTACCTTAACTTCTTTAGTTACTATTTTTTCTACTTCCTTTACCTCTGGTTCTTTAGTCCATGGTGTTGAACCAAATTTTTCAGATGTAAACCCTTGTTTAATCATCTTAACTATAAAATCGTCTATTCCAGAAATATCATTAACTCTACAGTATTCCCATATTTCATCTTTTAAGTTTTTAGGTAATTCCATTATGCATTTGTTAAAATTTCTTTTTCATTATCTATATCATGAATTGATGATATTTTAAATTGGTAGAACCCATATTCGTTATCAATATTAAACTCTTGAAATTTATTTGATTTTAACTCCCATAATAAAAACCCATGATTTTCTATTGATTCACCAAAGTTTTGTTGAATCAAACTTCCGCTATAAACTACTGGTGTCATCTTATCGTCATTCTTATAATTTAATGTTTGTCTCTTATGTATATCTCCGCATAAAACAGCATCACAACCCTTGAAATGGGTTAATGTTTCGCTATTATCAAATATATAACCTATATCAGTTGATGCGCCATTAATTGGTGAATGAAAAAGACCATAATACCTTTTATTATTACCATACTTTTTCCTAGCTTCTTCTATGTTTGGTCTTGAATTATCTTCAAATACTGAATAAACACACCATACGATATTATTATCTAATATACATTCAGTATTTTTATAATACCTTATATCTAAATCACTTAATAATTGGACCATAGGTGTTAATGAGTCCATTCTATCTTTATTGTTCTCTAATAAATCGTGATTTCCAGCTATTAAAACTATTGGTGCAATTTTATCTAAGTTTTTCAAAAACCATGTACCTAATAATAACAACTCATTAGATATTGTTATCTTTTGATGTACATAATCACCAGCTATTACAATTCTAACCTCTTCTCTATCATAACTACTAGATAGTTCTTTTATTTTTTTAAGTGTTTTTTTAAATATTTCACCATATTCTTTATGCATCCTATATGTTCTAAGATGTATATCAGCTAAATGAAAAACTATTTTTATATCTTTACTCATTTACTTAATTTTTTATCTATTGTTTCTTTAATTAGTTTTAGTCTTTTACTTTCTCTTGTTATTTGTAACTTTTTATAATCTAAAACTTCCTTTATTCTTGGTAGTGGATTCATAGTGAGTACTGTATTTTGAAAATCTCTTGGAACTCTATATTCTGTATAATTACCTTCATTTGTTAAATGTACAATAATACAACCAAGGAACTTTATATCTTCATATTTCGTACCTTTTAACATATCTAATATTAATCTACCATACGATGGTAGTTGTATCATATAATGTGTTAGTGCTGTGTCCATATACTCACCAAATGGTGGTAACATTTCTTCTGTATATGCATGTACTAAAAAGTTTTTAGGTTTATTGGTTTTCCAATCTGTAATTATAAAACCTAAATTACCTTCTTTATCTAACATTAACCAAACTTTATCTGGTTGACCAGTATAACCTAATTCTGGACTACCTAAAACCATTTCGGTATCCAATAAAACTGCACCTCTTCTATGCATTAATCTTATGAAGTCGTGTCCAGCATCAACCATTAAATTACCATGTTTAATCTGTTCATCGTCACATTCAAATATAGGTTGTCTAACCTCTTTATATGAGTCATACATTTTTAATAGGTCTTTCTCTAAAAAAAAATGTACCCTGGACCCCTTATTATTCGCATATTTAGCAGTTGCTCTCCATTCTTTTAATAATGAATCTTGATTAATTAAATCTCCATTACACATTTGATATGATTTATCTAATTCTGGAAATTCATTATAAAATTGCTTTATAACTGTTGATACACTTGGGTAATCACTCCTCATCTCCCCAAATAAATCTTTCATGTAATATGTATGGGTGTCTTCAACAAATGATAGGTTTAATTCTTCTTGTCTGGTTTTTACCAGGTCTCTAATTTCTTTACTTATTGTTAATAATTTTTCTTTAGTCTCCATATATCTTTATATTTATACAAATATAGTAAAATTATCTTGATATTTATCATATTTATATTATATAATCTTTGTTAAACTAAACAGAAATGAATAAACAAATAATAATAGAAGCATTAAATAAGTTAGTCTATACTAAACGAAAGTTTTTATCAAACGATGAAAAGTTTAGGAAATATTTTAAGGGGTTAAAATTAAACGACTATAAAAATAATCCATTCCCAAAAAATGAATCAAATAAAACTAAAAAAGAAGTTGAGTATTTAAAAAAATTAAAACAAAACAAAGAATTTGTTACTACTTCAGATGATATTTTGGGAAGATTTAAAAGTTATTTTAAAGAAAATAATATTGACTACCCTGTTATGTTGGTAGAAGATTTACTAAATGGGTCTAAAAACTTTATTATGAAACTTAAATATTTTTATAATAGACCTAGACCTGCTCAGATAGCAAAAAACCTTAATATTGATTTTGGTATAATAGATTTAAAATCAGCTAAAACACCAGCATACCCATCTGGTCATACAGCACAGTCTTATTTAATAGCTAATGTTCTAAGTGATTTATATCCAAAACATAAAGATAAATTAATTAAAATATCTGAAGAAATATCTAAAAGCAGAATGGTTGCAAAAGTACATTTTCCTACAGATATTAAATTTGGTAAAAAAATAGGTATCGATTTATTTAAACAATACAAAAAGAACGGTAACTAATATGAAAAAGTATATAAAACAAAGGTTGAGAGAAGATTTAGAATACTACCGTTTTGATGGTGAAAAGTTAGGTATAAATGAAAATGATGGTGATTATGGTTATCATGCTGGAGATTTATCATACAAATCTGGTATTCTTTCACAAAATACTTTTATTAAAACTTTGAAAAGTCAATTAGGTACAGGTTATTATTTTTTAGGTGATTTAAATGATGCATTACAATTGTTTAATATAAAAAAATCTGCTACATCAAAAATTAAAGAGCTAGAAAAAACTAAAGTTTATAAAGTTGATTTTAGTAAATATAAACTACTTAAACCTAGCAGTGCTACTGAATTTTATGATAATTTAATTATACCTATGGTAAAGGCTCTTAACCAGTTAAAACCAGATGACCTTAATACTCCAGAAATAATGGAAGGTATAGTTGATTTAGCTGATTATTATAGAAGTTTTGGTGTTAATATAAGTGATGATAACTTTACTGAAATTGTTTATAGTTATCTTATAGATATGGAAAATAAAACATCTAAAACTGATGATGTAATTAATACAAGAATACTTAAATCAGCTGGTTTTGAAGGTGTTGATTTAAGAAATACTGAAAAAGATGGTATAATTAACGGAAGAGCTGGAGTTGGCTCCGTTATATTCGATATAAAACCTGGTACTGTTGAATTGGTTAAAATCTAATACAACTTACTTTCTGGTATCATATGTGAAGTTCTTAATAAATTAATAATACCTTTATTACCTTTTCTTTCGTAAATACTAGATGGGTCCTCGTTATAAGGTGGTACACATAATTTTATTTTATTTTTTAACTTACCTATGTTAAGTGTTTTATATATTTTAATAGCATCATCAAACACTTCACCATCTAAAACTATTACAATTTCAGCGTTTGCCTTTTCATATATTTTATTTTTTAACTTATCATGAAGTATTTTACCTAACAATGGGATTGAATTTGGTATACAAATGTGGTCAAATACTCCCTCAACTAAATATAAAGTGCTATCCCAATTAATTAAATGTTCATTAAAAATCAATTCCGTCTTTTCGGCAATTGGGTTTAAATATTTAGGTTTTTTCCATTTATCCCATGTTCTAGCTATGAAATAATTTAAATCATTAAATTCATCATATGATGGTATTATAATTCTAGCATGATACTTACTTAATATGGTGTAACCGATATTATACTTAATTATAATATCATTGGATATACCTCTATTCTTAATGTAATTATATGCTAAATTAAAATTATGTTGTTTATTATTCTCTTCTGTTAACTTAACAAAACCTTCTGGTAGCTTAACGCTAATTCTTTTCTTTTCGAACTTATAATCATCTGAATTTGGTCTAACTAAAAGATACTCTTTGAGAAGTTTATTATTACCATATCTTTTAATTAATTTAGGTATATATCCATGCATACCATTTTTGAAACTACATACCCAACATCTAAATATGTTTTTATGGTAATTTATTGATAATTTATGTTTACCATCACCTTTACCAAATGGTAAACACTTGTCTTCTGCGCATGCTGGACAATCAAACGAAGCTTGACCTGTAGCTTCGTTATGGTCGTGTTCTTGACCTAGAAAATTTTTAAATATCTGTAATACTATTCTTGACATATCACAAATATAAACATTTTTTTGTTATAACCAAAAACCTTGTTTTCTCATGTAACCTCTTACACATGTGTATCCATCGGCCATATCAAAACTTTCTTTAGCTATTTTTTTCTTTTTGTCGTAAATCCAAGTAACTTGTGGTTCCAAATCACTTACCTTTTCCAATATAACCTCTTTTTTATCGATATTGTATGGATATCCACCAAATAAAACAGGTTTTTTCTTTGCTATTTCTTTTTCTGTATATGATTGCCCGTTTCTTTTTGTTTTTCTAATTTCCATCAAATCTGGAAACCCAAACTTTCGTGCATCATAAGATGATATAAAATCTGGAACAACACCTAGTATTTCATATACTGATTTAGATATCATTCCATTAAATCTTAGTAAAACACCAACAGTTTTGACATTGTTTGAACCTAGTAGCGGTTCTTCAATAATTACTCTTTCAATACCAATATCTATATATTGTTTTAAGAATTCTTCAAAAACTCTAACCTTTTCAAATAAAAGTTGTGTTTTGTTATCGGGTAATGGTTTTATTTTAGGGGTTACATGGTGTAACATTTTAAGCTTACCTTCTTTACCTAAATCATTAAATAACGCTATACCAATTGTTTTAGTTGAGACATCTAGTCCTAGTATCATAGTAAATTATGTTTTTTACAAATTAATTATTATTTATAAAAAGTAAATACTAATACTCAATAGTTATAGCAAATGCTACTAAATCATCAACTGGTTTGTAATATGTTTTGTTTAATTTACCAATCGCTATTAATGTACCACTATCATCAAATAACCCAATTTCTGTGATTCTAGGTATATCACCTCTACTCCATGTAGGGTTGTTTGAAACTGCAAATTCACCTCTATCAGCTATACAAGTTATTGATTGAGATACATCAACATTTAAATGGTCAAAGGTTATTGTTGTACCTGTGGCACCAGAAAAACCTAATTTAAAATCACTAACTATTGTTGGGTCCGTTAGTACTAAGAAACCTTTATCTAAATATGCGATACCAACTGGTGTATCAGCACTTAAACTTAAGTTTGGATTTGTTAATGAGTTAAACCTTTCTTTACCATTTACACTAAAAGGTTTATTGGTTGCATATCCAGTTGACCAACTTTTTGAGGTATCTCCACCGTTTGGTTTTTTAATGCCGTCTGAAAATAATAATGACCTATTTGGTCCAAAGTATGCAACATTTAAAGATGTATCTGATACATTAAAATCTTCTGTTTGTAGTGATACGTTTTTATCTTCGTATGTGCTATAGATAGAATAAGTTGATGCTGTTGTTTGTAAGTTACATTTAATTGTTTTACCATCAATTAATTCTGAATATGTGCTACCGCTTATACCTAATACTAATATGTTATTTTGTGCTAAACCGCTAAAAGCTGTGTTTGAAAATGTACCTGTAGTACCTGTAAATTTATTAAATTCACCACTAGTTATTGGTAGTCCAAATGAATAAAATAAATTAACATTTGTATCGGTGTTTAAATCAGTTAAAGTTATTTTATTTTGTGTGATTGAACCTCCACTAAATTTAATAGTTTTATACCCTAATAAATTATTTTTACTATTGACGGTTATTGATGCTGGGTTAACAGATTTTTTATCAGTAGCAGCGTTTAATTTTAGTGTACTTCTTAAGACATAATTTACACCACCGTTATTGGTATTGTTACCATTATTATCACCAGAAAATTCTGGTACTTGACCTCCAGTCAAACCACTATATACTGCATAATATGCATCTGAATCACCTAAACTAAAAGATGTTATTAAGGCATTGTTATTGCTTATTAATTTAGCTCTACCTTCTGGTGTTAGTTTAGCCTTTAATTCTATTGTACTTGTATTCTTTAAAAATCCCATCGTTAAAAATCCATAGATAATTCAAATGTTATTGTATTGCCAGCAGATAGTAAAACTGGTTTACTTAATTTACCAATCATTACTAATGCGCCAACACTGTCATATATACCAACTTCGGTAACTCTAATATCTGGTTCATTTACACTTGCGTTAGACCTAGTTGGGTTTCCAGTGCTTTTGAAGTTATCGGCTGATACATCTATTCTAAATGTTGTTTTGTATATACTTGCCCCTATATATGTTTCTAAGTTACCATAAAAGAATTTCTCATCACCAAATTGCAAATCATCTGGATTTGAGTTGGTAGCCATGCTTAGTGAATTTATGATACTAAAAGTACTATCTCCAGTAAATTTGGTTTGGTCAATTAAAAAACTGTTTAAACTAGGCGTTTGTCTTTCTAATAGTTTTGGTTCAATAGTTTCATTAGTACTTACTGTAATAGCTGTATTTGTAAAATCATGAACTTTCCAAGCATCTGGTAATGGTCTATCTGAAACATCGTCTACTATTTGATATATTACTTTAAATTCTCTAGCAGAAAAACCTTTACCATCATAACCAGCTTTTTCTTCTTTTCTCATGTATGGTAATAAGTCAATATCATTTAATCTAAATTCAACGTCTTTACTTGCTGAAGTATTGTTACTTATTTTAGTATAGTATTGACAAGGTAATGTTGTTGTTAACCCTGTGCTAATTGAATTTTCAAATGTGTATGTTAAATACATTGTTTTTTTAGTACCTAATACACCATTTGAAGCACCACTTGCTGATGACATAAGATTTGCAGAAAGGTGTGGTAGTGTCCAGTTTCTGTTTGATTTATAAGATGTAGCCGCTACTATTTCATCGTCACTAAATACTACTGTTTTGTATTGTGGTAAAACTTTACCTACTACTCTAGCTGTACCATCCACTTTAGTTGGGTCTTCAATTAAATCAACATATTCTACCTTGCTATCACCAATTAATTTAGTTGAACCAGTTGCAATAAAATCCATACCCATTGTGCTGCCGCTTTCAGTACCAAAATTTCTTCTATGATACATTAAGTCTGGTAAATGTAGTTTTAGTGTTTTATTGTTTAAACCGTCAATATAAAAATATTCACCATAAAAATTTGATGTAGAATTATTTGTATAATGTAAAATAGATAATGATTTTTTAGTTGAGTCAACAATTGATTGACCTGGTTCTGCACATGGGTCACTACCTGTTATTCCACTACTTGAACATTTGTACTCTAAGTATGGGTACTTTTGTCCTAAGTAAGAATATGACCCAAATTTTTCATAACTTTCGTTTGGTGTTGAAACTGTACTATTTACACTTGAACCAGTCATTCCAGCTAAGTTTTCACACCATACATTATTCATGTTCCAAACTGGTACATCGGCTGCTGACACCTCACAACAACTAGCAAAAGATAATGTATTTGTGTTCCAGTATGGTGTACTTTCTTGTTCACCGAAACCACTATAAACTTCATCGCTTGTGTATATCAACCATTGTGTCTGTGCAGTAGTTGAATTTATATTAGGTAAACTTCTATCTAATACTACGGTATCGTTTAAATTAACTGTAGTTGTTTGAGAGTCTATTTTATACCATAACTGCGGTGTTGCTATAGTATTTTGGTTAAGTGTTAAACTACCAGTAGTGTCGTTACTTATTTTTAAAAGTAAATAATCACCAACTTGATATGTGTGCCCAGTTCCTATAACCAAATCAGTTCCACCTGTTATTGTTGAACCAGATAGTAATCCAGTTGCTTTAACATATGTTGAACTGGTATATGTGATGTAGTTATCGTGAGTAGTGTTGGCACTAAAAAACCCTCTTTCGGTGGCTTGATTATTAACAATACCTTTGATTGTTATTATTTGAGATTGGTTTAATGTATTTAAATTTTGATTACTATTACTATTTGCAGTGATAAAATATTTTAAATCTGGTTGTTTATCTACAGGTCGTAAAACTTTTGTAGTCGCTGATAATGTAGTATCAGTTGAATAATTATCATAAACATCCTCTCTTAAATAGTTTATTTCTGAATCACCAATTGCCCATGAGGTGAAATTTAATTTACCTTGGGCTAATTTTTGTCTGCCAGTTTCAGTCAATTTTATATTGACAAAAGCACTTGAATTATTAATTATAAAGCTCATGTTTAATAAATATCTTTTTCTATTATATAATAATAAATACTAAAAAATAAATAATTAGTAAGAATTAATTGCATTTGTTTGAATTGTTATATCAATTATTTCACTGTATGCATTGGTCTCAATTAGGTTATTACATATATCTTCATATTTTTTAATATTTTTAACCCTGTAATATTGGATATCCCCTGCTGAACCAACTAAATTTAACTTTTTATTGTAACTTGTCGAACCAATAAGATAATCAGTTTTACCAGTGACTATTATATTACTAAAATCCTTATCATCTGAAATTTCTACAATAAATTCACCATTAACAGATTGTGGGGATGTTTGTATAGACCAACTTACATCTATTGATGTTGTAGTTATATCACCTTGTGCATCTGTGTTAGATATATAGTACAAATTTAATATATCGCCAATCACTAAATTTCCGTTTAATATAAGTCTTTTAGAGTTGCTGGTTGATAAATAATAATCTATATTATTGGCTAGTGTTACACCATTTAATGTTAATACTATATCATTAGAGTTATTTGGTATAACACTTGTATATATCTCGTATTTACCCTGTATTGTGTTGTAATATACATCATTTGATGCTTGGTTATCAGTTAAACCACTTACAATAGGTGATGTTATATCAAATACATCTAATCTAATACTTGAGCTATTAGCTGGACTATTTAAATACGCATAAGTTATTATATCACCTGGTACTGTAGATGCGCTTAACTTTAATACAGTTGTTAATGTGTTAGAACTTATAATATAATCTAAATTTTTAGCTAATGTTATACCGTTTAAGGATATTAAATAGTCACTAGTCGCAGTATCTATGTTATATTCTGTTTGTGGTACATTTACTAAAAAACTATTTACAGTAAAAGCATCTAGGATTGGTGATAATGTTTGTGATGGATTTAAAAATGGTATTTCAGCCTTAGTGAAGGTTACAAAATGAAAATCCCTATCTTTTTTATATAAACTATAGTTATCGCCAGACTTATATTGAGCTGTATTTCTTTTTAATTTCAACAATGATGATATTTCTGTACATATATCATAATTATAATAACCCTTAACTAAATAATCACCATCCACATTTAAATTAGATACTGGAACAGAAGTTGTAAACGCACTAGTTCCACTAAATTCATTCCAAGTAAAAGCTCTTGATTGATAAACTGATGGTTGTGTAAATACCTGTAAATCTTTATTGTATTTGTATATTTCAAATAAAAATTCGGTGTTACCTGTTAAACTTTTTGTATTTGCTGTAAAGGTAAACTCTAAATCTATATTAGTTTGTCCAGTAAGTGGATGTACATTTGTTGAACCACTTGTTAATCCACTAAAATCTAAATCACATGCCACTTCAGTTACACCACTGCAACTACCAGTAAATGTAGTACAGTTAATACTTGATTTTTCTATTTTTACGCATGTTGATGTGGTTCCAGAGCAAGTATCTAAAACAAATCCAGTTGGGCATGTAAACCCACTTGAACCAGCTAAGTCAAATAATTCATTTACTTCGTTTAATGTTGAAAATAACGTAACCGCACTTAATTGCGAGTAGCTTGTAAATCCAGATAATTGTTGAATACTAGTACCGCTATATATTTCACAAGTTAAATTAGCCAAGACACCTCCATCCTTATATTCTAATTCAAATATATTTTTACCAGATTTTAAATCTAATTCCAATACCCAAAAATGTTGGATTGGTAATGAGAACGAAGTATATGGTGGTTTTAATGTTACTGAATTAGCTGATAAAATTAAATCACCGTTTAATGATATTTTGAATAGGTCATCGGCACCAACACCAACATAATAAGTACCTGCTGTATTGATATCAATGCAAGATGTAAAACCTATAAATTGATTAAGTATTGCTGGGTTTGATTTTACACCAGCATTGTTCATTCTACCAGTTGTTGTAGAGCCAGTCCCCCATAATATATTTTTAACTTGGGGTTTATCAAAAAATGGTGAGCCTGGGCCACCTACTGCCGCTGGTACAACATTTCCAGTAGCGTCTACAACAAAATTAGTACCACTGTAAGGACCAATTTGGTTTGAACTTCCACTAAATTGTAAGGGCCATGTATAGTTACTGATATTAGGTAAAAATACTGCACCTTCTCTGTCGTATGCCCCACTAACATTACCAGTTACACCACTAATAAATGTTGAACCCGTTGTTGATGACGTAAAGGTTAATTTTTGACAATCATCGGATGATGGTGTAACTGTAAACCCAGATGGACACTCACAACTTATACAGTCATCGGTTAAATTTAAATCAGTTGTAACCTGTAACTTAAAGTTATTAAACCCCTTTTGGTTTAAAGTATATTGTGTACCACTAAAACTATATGTATACCCAAGAGTGTTAAAAGCTGTAACGACTGAACCACTTAAGTTAGCGATTGTTGGTGAAGAACCTGTTACCCCTGTTGATGTAAAGAATGTTGCACTATAAACTAACTCGTCATCTTCAAGGACCTTTGTCTTCCAGGTTATATTTTCAAAACAAGTCCCAGATAAAACATTTATATCAAAACATTGTGTAGTTGCAGTATAAATATTATTATATGATATCCCACTAATATTACATGTTACTTCAGAGCAATCTACTTTTGATGCTCCCGTCATTTGAAAGAATGGTATTTCATAAATACAAATATCAGAACTTGTATTTGGTAGTTTTGTTGTGCTATTCCTTGAGCAACTTCCGTTTGAATTATATATTATGTTTTGGTACATAATTAATATGATATTATTATCTCTTTAAAAGTTTTATCTGAATTAAAAGATAATCCAAAATTTGTAGTTTTATTTAAGTTTTCACTTTCAATTAGTTTTTTATAATTTTGCGTAAAAAATTCAACATTACCTAATTTAAAATAATCTTCATACCCAAAATCACTTTCAACTAAATTGTTAAATTGAATATTATCATTGTGTGATTCAATTATATTTGTTGATATATTTTTAATAAGTTTTGGCATTTTAATTAAATTTAAGGTGCTATTATTACATCGTTAACGTTATCGACAACTTGGTCTTTTCCAGTAACTTTAACTGTACCTAAAAATGTAGGATTACAAGTGTTTTGCATTGTCCAAACACCTGTACAAGTCCTAAGTGTTATGGGGTCTTCAGTTGTTGTTAATGTTGTTCCACTAATTATTTTGTTTGGTCCCAATTTAAAAGTTTCGACGCTAACAGAATTATCTTTTGATATTGCTGAAAATGGAAACTTATCTGATGGGTCCTCACAAAAATAAATATTATTAGATTTGTATTTAAATTTTTGTTGGTCAAATACTGTGTTTCTATATGTATATGTTGAACTCCATATCGTGGTTGCTGGTACAACTTGTTCTATTAACTCTATCCAATAGTTACCAACTGTTTGACCAAAATTATCCATGTCAAAATAATCATAACTTGAACTATCTAGTTTACAATATTTAAGAGCATGATTATTATATCTATCATAAAACATTCTAAGTGTTGGATAAGAACTTATCGTTTGTCTGTTTTTAGCATCTATTAATTCAGAACTTATAACAGTTGAAAATTCTTGTACTGTATCTATATCGCTTAACTCTGTTGTTAATAAATCATCTAAATTTATACATCCATCATCCCCTGCTTTATTATATACACATTTTTTTTGATTTGGGTCAAATTTAATATTTGGATAAGGGTTAACACCTTGAAGATATTTGTTTGAATATTTAGTAAAAATATTCTTAATATTAGTGCAACATTCTTGTGTAGTTTCATGACTAACATTTAAATATGAAGAACCAGAATATACACCAAGTGTGCTGTTGTTTTCTTCAGCAAATAGATAAACTGGATATGAATTATCTGGACAAATTGGTTCCATTGAACCTTCTTCCATGTTTCTAGATACAACAGTATTTTTACCAGTATCATCTGGTATTGACCATTCATCACCATCGTATGATGATTTTCTAATATCTAAATCTATTACTAAATTTGAACTTTGCACTTCTGAAGTTCTATTGTATTCCACTAAAACTTCAGCTGGTGTAAGTTCTACGGTCCATAATTTACTAGCATTTAAATAATCTTCTGCATAGTTACCCGAATCTGGTATACTGTTTATTGTTACTGGTTCAGAATTTAGTATAGTTCCACTTGTAACGGGACCTCCCCCTAAACCACTAGTAGTATTAGGTTTACTTGCTGCAACTCCATTTATATAAAATGTAACACCTGCATTAGCACCGCTACCGTCATAAGTAACTGTTATATGATTCCATTGGTTAAAAGTTACAGGTGTATTAGAATATGCATCTAAATAACCTGCTGCTGCTTGTCTTATTTGAAATCTTAAAGCACCACTTAATGATGCACCAGTATTCCCTAAACACATGAAAAACCAACCTCTTGGTATGGAAGAATCCCATTTAGAAAAAATAAATTTTATATTTGTTGTTGATTTAGGATATATCCAAGCTGATATACTCCAAGTATTTGTCCACTGAAAATCAAAATTAGATGAAGGTGTAACTAATAAATCTTCATCCACTCCATCAAATACCAAGCTTCTACAAATTTCATTATCAAGAGTATATGCTTTACCACAGCTAATCGTTTCAGTATTTTTTATTGACACTAAATCAAAATCTATAAAATCAGATATCTCTGATATATCAGTACATTTTAAACTATTTGATGTGGCACTTAATGACAGTTCTACCACTTTTCCAGAATCTTCTTTTATGACTAAAGGAAAATCATCGCAGCAACAAATTTCTTGTATTTCTTCTCTACTAATTCTATCTATACTAAGACATTGATACGGTGAAGATATTGAAGTGTCTAACCCATAACCAGTTGGACATGAAAATGCGCTATTTTGACCTAGTGTATAAACATTACCAATTTGGTTTCTAGTTGAGAATACTGTAACACCAGATAATTCGGTTTCATATCTCATGTTTTTTAATTCATCTTCACTAGCATCATATACCTCACAAACAAATCCAGATGAAAATCCACTACTAAAACCTTCAGCTTCAATTATATTCTTACCTTCATAAAGACTTATACCAACTACTAAATAAGTTTGTTTAAATCTACTATCTGGAGAATTAGAAAATATATTACTTGGATTAAATACACCATCAATCGAATTAATTGGATGAACAGGTGATGTTTCACTATTGATTAAATATGAACCATTTAGTTTTATCCTAACTTTTTGGTCAGCAGCAAATCCTATTCTATATACCTTGGTTTCACTTAAATTAAATGTATAAGACACCCCTATATATTCATCAGATGGTGTCGAACCAGAATTTGTCCATATTGAACCATTAAAAAGTCTACCAGATACGGTGGTGTTTGTTAGATTAGTAAATACAGACCCAGATACATCTAAACTAGTCCCTCCCCAAAGTATGTTTGGGTTAAGTTTCAAATTATATAAATTACTTGATGAATTACCAAATTCGCTAAATTCACCAGAAAATGCGTCTGGAGATGACCAAATTAATGAACCACTACTTGAATATTTGTCACCAAACCCTGTATGATTGATATAATTACCCTTAGAATCAACTAAATGGTCAACGTTATAGTAAGGGCCCACCCAAGTGTTTTGTGGCGTACCAGTCCAAAATATGGGCCATTCAAAACTTGTTATGTCTTCAACAAAGATAGTACCTCTATCTAATGAATGATTTTGCGCTGTAAAATTATTAGGTGTACTAGCCGTATATTCAGTTGTTGCACTTGTACTACCAGTTATTTGAATTTTTTCACATGCCGTATGACTTGTTAAGGCTGTATAACTGACTGGACAAGCAAATGGTGTATATGTTTCGTTACACCCTTCGAGTATACAATTATTATCATCAACAAAACACCAAACATCATTTTCAACTGCTCTTGCTGGGTTTAAATTTAAATCAACTTCTTTTGTGTTAATAATTAATTTATGATGATTTGATTCGTATTCAGTGTTCCTGTATTTTAATTCAAAAAATCTTTTTTCAGTTTTATCTTTAGCTACCCAAGATTTTTTATTATCTATTATTTTTTCTATTTCAAACTTAGGTGGTTCTGATATAAATTTTTCTACGTTTTCAACCTTATTACATTTCTTGTTTATTTTAATTCTATCTAATAAAATGGAAAAATCTGAACAAGAGTTATTAATTTTAATACTAATATTAATACTTTTATCTCTAATTTGTTTTATAGTTTCTCCGCTTATTTTAGTTGAAAACTGTAACCAACAAGATTTTTGGTACCAACAATTTAATTTATCTTCTAAAACCTTGTATTCTTTATCTGTTGTTGGTGGTAAATTATCGTTATCACTTATATACCTATTAAAATATATTTCATCAAATAATAAACTACTTAACTCTAAGCATTGTGCGGTTGTGTTACTTGTTGATGCGCTATAATCACAACCAGTAAATCCACTTATTAATATACCTGTTTGGCCTGATGTTGAAGATATATAATCATATAAATTTCCACTTCCTATATTTAAAAGTTTTTCACTGTATACTGTTTCTAACTTATTTGTTTGTGTGTTTAATACTTCTAATGTGAATTCAGTGTTAAAGTCTTCAAAAACAGAAAGTAATGAGCAGTTTCCACCATATAAAACGTCTATTTGATTTTGTATGTCTTCTATACTGTTTTCTATTTCTTTAAACTTAACTTCTTCTTTTTGTAATTTTAATGTTAACTCATTTATTTTAGTTATACTTATATTTTTATCAAATATACTATAATCACATGTTCCAATTATTAAATTACCAATACTTTCTTCTTGTTTTAATAATTGTGTTACATTATCACAATTATATAATTTAGTGTCTGTTCCATTTGATGCAAACCATAAATTATAAGTATTTGTACCTAATATACTTTCCCAAACTGATAACCCGTTATCTGTTAAACAATAATTTGTTATGTTTGAATTAATCGCAAATGAGTTTGGTGCGATAGGTCCTTTGTAAAATCCAGATTTTAAATTATCTTTATTAAATGCGGTAGATTGTTCAGATTCAACTGATTTTTTAGTAGATAACTTATCGTAATAGTTGTTTTTAAAATCTTTTTTATTATCTCTAATGCATTGGACTACATATGGTATATTATAACCTATTTCAGTTTCTATTTGATTATTTAAAAATGTTATCTGATTTATTGTATCACCTAATTGTTGGGCTAATGAACTTGAGGTATTCTTTAAATCAATTAATTTTTGACCTCCATTAGCACCAAAAACAGCGTCTAATATATCGTCACAATCAAATTTAAATAAGTAGTCAAATGAAATATCTAACACACAATTTTCATTATCATCAAATGAAAATAAGACCCCTTCATTAATATTTGGGTTAATTACTATTTTATATGGGTCTTTAGTGTAAAAATCACATTGAGTTGTACCTGTGCCCCATCTACATTTTTGTTCCTCTAAATCAAAAGTATAACCTAATGCTTCACAACATGGTTTAGTTTCTATCGTTGATGATATATTTCTTAAATTAGTATCATACAATGACACACTACCGTTGTAGTTTTCTACTAATTGCCAATTGTTGTTGGTAATTTCTTCTATATCTAAACAGGATATGTTCTTTTTAAAATCAAAGGGATACATTAATATTTTTTTATTATAAATATACTATATTACAATATTTTGTAAATAATAGCTTAACCATTTAATTGACTTATTGGTGTTTCACCTGTACATGGTATTTCACCTTTAGCTCTTTGAAAATATAAAGATTTCAAATAACTTTGAATTGGTTTTTTTATTATGTCTTTTTTACCTTCTCTAGTAAGTGAACATCCGTAACCTTGTTTACCTGTATATGGGTCGGTTATAAATTCTGACGTAGTGTACACGCTTGGGCAAAAACAATCATCAGCTTCATTTACTACTCGTAGACTGTTAGTTTCGTCAACAAATACTATAAAATCTTTTGTTATTTGAGAAAGTCCACCTAGTGGAGTTGTGATATTTACAACCACGCTAGTAGTTGTGGGTATTTCTGATACCATCCAATTGCAAGCTATTTTGCAACCGCAACCATTTATTGTATCAGACTGTCCTTTTCTTGTGTTGCAACAAATATAACCAGCGTTTTTTAATTGAAAATTTATAATTTCTTTTCCATTTGAATTAAAAGTTATTGATTTGTCATATTCTTCATAAAAAACTGATTTACCGTTAGAAATTTTGTCACAACATTTTCTGGATATAAACGGTGACTCTTTTGTTTGATTTGTAAGATTACCATTTATATCATAAACTTTGTAAAACCAAATGTAATGTAAGTCCTTTATATCAAAATTATATGAACTTATCTTATCCAAACACCCTTTTGATGTACTAATAGAGTCGTCCTCGCATTTAGTTACATCTATAATTAAAGCTTCATCATTTTCTTCTACATCACACCCACAATCCGTTTCTTCTAATATAGGACATGGGTCTGTTATTACATCGTTATCTAAAATAATTAAATCGCTTAAATCAAAACCATCTTCACTTTGAACATCTATGTACAAATTACCGTTATATCTATTTATCACACCGCTATTATAATTTGTAAATACATTATTTTCTGTATCGCTAACGGTTGTAGATGTTATTGTAAATGGTATAAAATTTGGTATTATATTTTCTAATTGGTTTATATATTCTTTACCACCATCATAAGGCCCTACGTGTGGGTTGTTACCTTCTAAGATATATTGTGTCGCACCAATTCCAGCTGTTTCTCTATACCATTTACCCCCCTTTTGAAAGTACATCGAAGCGGTGTCTCTAAAAAATTTAGGGAACCCTTCTGAATCTATATTGTATAAATCTAAGTCAGTGTCTAAGTCATTGTTTTCTAGAACAGTTAAAAATAAATCTACATCGATAGGTTCTTTAACTTTGTATATATATTCATTGAAGTTTATTAAACCATCTGGAGTTCCAATTAATTTAAAGAAAAATTCAATAGCTTTTCTTGTACCTTTTGATTTCCATATAAAAGATGAATTAAGTATTAATCTCCTCCATAGTTCTAGCTCTGCTTCACCTGCTGTTAACCCTCTGTTGTAACCTGGATACGTTTGAGAATTTAATTTTTCGTAGTTATTTATTAAATCTGTGTCTAATATAGAACTAGTTAATCCCCAGCCTAATACCCTAGCTAGATATTTTACTAACTGGTCTGGTGTATTATTTTTCTTATCATAAGATACTGAATTGGCGTATGAAATACCATCAATGTGTTTTTTTATTTCATCAAATTCTCTACCGTAAATTCTCAGAGTTTTATTTATTTTTTGACTTGAGTCTTCGTCAACTGTTGTACTTGCAGTTGCTATAGTATCAAAATCTGATATAGACTCAGCAACTAAGAACCTAACAATTAAATTGGTTTCTAATTCATCTTTTGCATCAGCAATTTCAATTAAATTAGTAACGTAATTAAGATATTCACCAGTATTAAAATCTATATTGTACCCATCTGATACTGGCCATGTAACAGTTTTTTGTGCGTTTATAATTCTACCTAATTCTGTTTGTTGTTTTATGTCATATGTAGAACTATATTTTGGTGTTGTTAAACGATTAAGTAAATTATTTTCAAAACCATTTAAAGAGTTAAAGAATTTTTCTACATTTACAGAATTTGGTTTAATGTGGTATTCTATTTTTTTACTACTATATTTTGTAAATGGGTCTCCATCTACTTTTAAAGTAATAAAATCATTTGTTTCACTTGTTGCTGCACTAAAACTTAATAATTTGTATTCTGTATTATCCAAAAATACTACATAATCTAAAAAATTTACAGTTAAATTTTTCGTATTGTGTTCAGCACTAAAACTATCTATGGTAGAACCATTTTTTAAATAATTTATATTAAAATTATTTCTTATGAAATTTGTGGGTGCATCAAATGTAGATGAATTTGTTACATAATCAAAACTATAATTTAAGACTGTGTCACCAACTGTTGATGTACTAGTATTAAACCTATTTGGTGATAAAAATAATGATGCTGGCCAATCGCTTATAATTTTTTCTAATGATACTCTAATAAATTCTTTTGTTGACCCAAAATAAGCAAAATTGGACAGATTAGCCGTATCTAAATTTAATTTTACAGTTAAATTATCATTTATAATACTTTTAGCTTGTGATTCGGTTAGATTTAACGTTTCTAGTGAGAAAAATTGACTGTATTTCTTACTACTGTATAATCTAGTGATTCTACCTCTATTGTTTATTGTGGTTACAAAGTTACCAAATGTTGAAATGGAGCTTATACCATCATCACCTTGTACTAATTGATTTCCAACTAAATCATCAGTGAAGTTTCTATATTCGATTCCATTATCAAAGAATACTCTTTGTGCATAACCAACAACTTTAACTCTATCGCTCATTTATTTAAACATTTGATACGTCATCAAATCCTTTGGTGAAGTCAGTGTTATTAAGTCTATCTTCTTTAATTTCAAACAAAGGTTTACCATCAAATCTATCTTTAATTTCAAATAGATTAAATTGTTTGTATATTTCATTGTTGAAATTATAAATAGTATAGATACCATCTTCAAGACTTTTACTTTGATTTCCGAATAATCCTATTGCTAATGATTCAACATCGTAATCAACTAATTCTACTTCTAGCACAAATGGTTCAAAAAATGTATTTTTAATTATAACCTCTTGGTTTGATGACCCTATAAACGGTATTAAATTAGGTTTAACATTTGAAGGTGAAGACGGTGAAACAGTACAAAAAACGAGTGTTGAATTATCATTAAACCTATATCTAATAGCTTTTTGACTAGTATTTGTTAGATTTTGATTAACGGGTTCTGCTCTGTTATTTGATGTAACTATTTTAAATAAGTTTCTAATTTTTTTATTTGTTGATGATGTGTCGGTTGACAAATATTCTATTCTATAACCAACTAGATTATTATTTTCAAATTTACTTAAAAAAGAACCTATATTTGGGTCTGAAGTATCAAACACAATTCCCTTTATATCGGGGAATGCTGATAGTACACCACAGTCAACTATCTTTGTTCTTATTTCACTAGGTTTAAATACTATAGTATATATACCTTTACTAGAAAATGAATCAACAGGTAATTTAAGTGTATACAAACCTCCAAATGCTTCAAATCCACCTTGAGCATTAGGGTTATTTATTTCTTTAAGATTAGATGAATCTAATTTAAAAACATTAGTGTTTGATGTTTCTCTGTTTTCTGAATAAAAAACAGTTATATCAACATCTGAAGGTGCTACATCTGCTCCTCTTACATTTCCATAGGTTCCTACACTCAAAACTTATTTTTTTTAGTTACTATTATTTATAATAAATATTATTATTATAATTTATTTTGTTATATTATAAAAACCATTACCATAATTTACTAAATCTGACATGTTTTTTATTTCTGATAGTTGTAAATGATTTTGAAAAATAGTATTTATACCTCTATCGATTAATATATCATTATCAACTGTAGGTGTAAACGTTATTCCAAATAAATATTCTTCTTTTGTTACGGCAGATAAAACAGTATTTGTATCATTAAAACCTTGTGCTTTATAATAAAACTCAGTTAATGGTATTTCGTAATCAGCAAAGATTGTCCCAGTTATTGTTCTTGTTATACCACTAAAAGTACTTAATAGCACACCTTGTTGTGGTTCTGGATTATTTAAATTTATTATCTCATTTTTATCCCCATCTGTTATGTAATTGATAGGCATTAAATTATTATTGTTCAATACACTTGTTGTTAAATCAAATGGATTACCTAAATAATCATCAAAAACACCCTTATCCATGTCGAATAATGGCTGGTATACCATACTGCTATTATAACTAGCCACTTCATCTAACCTATCTTCTGTGTTACCACTTAAATTACCACCTGCTATTTGGTAATCAGATTTAACTTTACCTGGATATCTAATATATGGTTTAGATAAATCTTCTGGTACTTGAGTAGTCGCATTTGGTGTGGACATAAACTGAAAAGTATACCCACTTGAATTTAACTTATCTATTAATACGGTATAATCGACTGGTCTATCATTTTTAGGTATATAATCTAAATTAGTTGATATACCCATATCGTCATACTTATGAGAAATAAAAACATTTAAATAGAACTCATCAATTGTTAAATCACCATATTTAAGGGTTGTACCACCAGATAAAACTAAATCTGTGTCACCTTTATAAATGTAATCATCTAAATATATTTTCCTCTCAATTTTTTTCATTTATGATACACTTATTTGGTATAAGTCAACTATATATTCAGTTGTATTATTCGTTATATTAGTTGAATAGGTATTATCTATTTTATATCTATAACCATCAACATATCTAATTAATAAATATTTAGTATGTAATTTACCTGTAAATCCATTATTTGTTTTTGCTAATTCATCAATTGTAACGTTTGGGTTATCCGAAGACATCATACCCGTTATTTTACCAGTTTTAGCATTAAATAATGTTGCTTTCATGTATAATTCTTTAGGTACTGTAGGTATTACTTCATCCTTAAAATAATACAAATAATACCCCTCTGATGAAATAAATTCATTTTTTAATATATTACCAACTTTAAAATTTAATTTAACGTTATTAGGTTGTGGTAATTGACTTACTATTGAGTTTGGTTGTTGTTCTGGTTTAAGAGAAGGAAAAATAGTTTTAAAAAATAATAATCTTTGTGTCGTTCCAATATCATTATCATAAAAATCCAGTCTTAAGAATGTTTTATTAAATGAATTTTTATTGAGGGAGAAATCTTCAAATTCAAACCCTATATTAGACCATTTTGTATTTAAATTATAAACATTATTATCTAATATATTTATTTTATATACTATGTTTTCACATTCATCACTATTATCCAATAAAGGAGTGAATCTTGTTACTTCATAGTCAAACGTTTCATTTATTGATTTAGATACTTCAACATCAACGAATTTTGTATCTATCAATTCTTGTTGACCAACAAAATTAATATTCTGGTCTAAAGACAAACTTATTGTAGTTGCAGTTGTCGCAGATAGAGTCGGTCTTCTTATTGTATATCTTTTAGCATCCATCGTCACTAGCTTTTATTCCAAATCTATCTGTTATTACACCACCTATTTGGTCTGGTGGGTCAAATGGTGTTGTAGGTGTACCTATTAATGTTCCAGAATAATATAAATCATATTCTGAAAAAGGGTCTTGTCTCATTGTAATGAAACAAAAGTTTTGATGTATATAATGTGAACCATTTGTAAAAGGATAATCTAATAGTTCTCCACCATCAAAAACACCTATATCTAAAAGGTCTCTCCATAAAAATCTACCATCACCTAAATCTTCCGCATAATCTGGTATTCCAATTGTATTAACATCTCCTTGTTCGATAAATGATGAAAATTCTCTAATTTTTATTAAATGATGTGGTTTGTACATATAACCTTCTCTTCTAGGACCTTTAGGTGGGGAAGTATAAAAGTTTAACTCCCTATTTTTTGTGTTGAACCTATGAAATACATCTGTTAATTTTTTCTCAACCAATTCAAATTTATTATATTCAACAATATCACCAAAGAACTCATTAAAGGTTGATGCTGATGGATTAGTATCTAATTTTATATTACCTTCTATTGGGTCTGAACTGTTATTTACATCATACGTTAATTTCCTTACATTTGATAATTCATCATCTGATATATTAAGTGTTATTGGTTCTAAATCTAACCCAGATTGAACCTTATGAAACATTGAATTACTATCTGTTTTTACAATAGTAAGATATAATTCACTTAAAGGTCTACCTAAATTATCTTTAATTCCACCTACGTTAATATTTTCATTAATAATAAATTGAGCATTTTTGTCATTAAATATCGTATTACTAAAAGCTAAGTTATATAAATCATAATCACCTTTATTAATCATTATATTCCTAAATATTCTTGCATAATATTCAGACTCTTGACCATTAAGAACTCTTTTGGCTCTACCACTCATTGTACCTATTGTAACGTTAGATGGGTCAACACTTATTACAAAGTAATTTTCTTTAAAATCACCATTATCTAACCCTAACCTTTTAACTGTAAAATCACCATTTAAATCACTATTTGACATACCAGTTAATCTAACTTTATCACCATTAGATAATCCGTGTTTTATAGATGTTGCTAAAGCAACCATTGGTACACCACCTGTGGTTACTGACTCACTAGAAATAATGAGAAGTCCACCATTTATTGTTTTGTGTAAATAGTCTTTTCTGGCAGGGTAAGTTATTGTTAATTTCCAATTTTCATTATCTACGTCAGTTAAACTAAATCTTTTTCTAGTTGGTTCTATTTGGTAGAATTTACAAGGTCTTAACTTTGTTATGTCTCTTTCAAAAAACCCAAACCAACCGTCTTTTTCTTCTAATAGTGTTTTATAAGATTCTTCAAATGTTAGTGTTGATGTCCCAAAATTACTTTGTGTGAATGGTTCGTTTTTTAATATAAATTCATCAAACATGTCTAAACCTAAGCCATTTTCTTGTAATACTTGAGTAGCCCCAAATTCTTGTGGTACAGTATTTCCTTCTGTGTCCATATTCATTAATGGATTACTGAAAATTGTGTTTACGGTACCTAATAATCTATATATTGTTGTTTCTTTTCTTTCTTTTTCAAATTCTCTACCAGCATTAACCACATGATTTATATCACCAGGTGGTAGTTCTTTCATTTCACCAGAAAGATTAACATTAAAAAATGCATCTTGATTGATATCAAGTTTTGACTTAGTTGAATTTAATTTATGTTTTATTCTACCTAACATTATATTGATATTGGTTGTGTTATTTTTTCACAGAATGCACCAGTGTTTCCGTTTATACCTTTTATTCTACATCTTACATCTAAACCAGTACTATTTGGTGGGTAAGAAATATATAGTACTGACTTACCTTGCGCTATTAAATTTAATATTGTAAATGAATATACACCAATTGATGGGTTATTTGTTATTGTTTGATAACTACCTCCAGTCTTAACTTGCCATATAAATTCGTAAGTGTTACCTGGTGCTGGGTTACCTACTGGTGTATCACCCCATCCATCAGTAGCGATTGCGTCAAGTTTAGTATTAGTTGATGATGTGGTTGTATTCACTAAATTAATTGATAAGTCATTATCTGGCTCCTCAATGTTTATGTTTTCAATTTTTTCACACCCAGTTCCCTTGTCTTTTATTTTTATTTGTTTAAATCCAATACCTAAATTTAGTATATTGTAACTACCGTTTGAATTGCTAACGGTTTGTACTATATTAGTTCCGTTTGAATCTGTATAAGATATATCAACAGAGTTTTCTGATACTACGTTAGAAAATCTTATTTCACCTGTATCGTCACCTTTGCACCCTATGTTAAGTTTTGTAACTGTATAAGATATATCAATTGGTTCTGATATTGTGAAATTTTGTGTTACGCTATTTCCATTTCCTCCGCTATCAGTAACGGTAACTGTATAATTTCCAGTATTTAAACTAGTTAATGCGTTAACGTTATCAGCTAATATATTATTTGACGAATCTTTCCATTCGATATCAAATGGTGCATTACCATTTAATATTGTTAAGAAAGCGACACCATTTGAATCACCAAAACAAGATACATCTGAAGTTGATGCTGATATTTGTAAAGATGGTAAATCATTTATATCTATTTTTCTTTCACAAATAGTACCTAAACTATCTGTAACAGTAACAGTATATGTACTTGGACCTAATGATAAAAAAGTATTTGAGGTGTTATATGTATTTGAAACAGTACCTCCTGTCAAACCAGTGTTATCATCTACTAATGTTATACTGAAAGGTGCTGTACCATTGAAAATTGAAACTAATATTTCCCCATCATTTGATATTGATGTTGTTAATGGTGTTGTTTGTAAAGAGCAATTTACAGCTATTGGACCTGGAACATAAAAAGACCTAGTAGATAACCTATTTAAACTGTCAATTACTGTTACATTATATGTGCCAACAAATAAATTACTTATTGTTTGTGTGTCTTGCTGATAGTTTATAATATTATTACTATATTGATTAGGTCCTGTCCAAGTTACATCATATGGTGCTAAACCGTTTACGATTTGTATATCTATTTCTCCAGTAGGTGTAGGAGTGTTATCATCTTCCTGTGTTACTTGACCTAAAATCACAAAATCATTTTCAATCTCTGGTTCGCATTCTGGGAAAAAGTTTTTTAATATTTTATCGTAACTTGTTTTACCTTTATTTAATCCGAAATAGAAATAAAAAGAACTACTCCTTTCTCCTAATCTATTTTGTGTTTTAAGGTCTCTAAAAACTTCATAGTATTCACCATTATCTTCACCAAAATCAGAACTAGTTATCTTATCGAATTTAACGCCTTCAAAATCTGGTAATCCATTCAAATAAGCAAAAGCACCTCTAACAAATTCTGCATCAACATCATCATTATCTATTCTGTTGTTTACTGGTGAACCATTTCCTCTTTTTTCATCTAACCCAGCACCTAACTCACAAAATCTTCTTATATTAACGCAGCTGTTTAGATTTGTAAAAATAAATGCAACTGGAAAACATCCTATATCTGCGACTAAATATGGGTTGGCATTACTTAAAAAAGTGTCAAACCCAGTTTCAATTATATCGGATGAAAAGTCATTTGGGTCTTCTCGTTCTGGACTAAGAGATGGTATATTAAATGACGTATCAAGTAAGAAAGGATATATTTTTGGTGTACCTCTCCAGTTACAATCTACCATTGAACCTAAATTAATTATATCTGTCGCAAAAAACTTATTTCCGCTATGTGATTTTGGTGCATAATAAAAAATGTCATCAAACTTTTTTATTATACCTTCTAAAGTTTTAACAGTTAAACCACATTGACCTGCACTTGTGTCTTTGTCACATATATTCATTTTATCTTCTATTGGTGAGGATAAAGTACAAGTATCTCTTATGAATGTTGGTGGTTTTATTGGTCCAAATTGGTTGTTAGTATCATCTATATCACAAAATCTATTTCTGTCATTAGAAATATCAAATTGAAAAGAATATAGTGTTCCATTTACCCAATCATTATAAAAATCAAATTGAATAAGATTTAAAGACTCTACTAATAAACGTGCTTGACAATCTAGCCATCCAGCGGATGCATCAATATCATTTGTTGGGGCTGTATTGTTCCCAACATAGTAAAAACTATAATTTATCGGTGTGTTATTATTATTTGTACAAGCATCAGCAGAAAGTGGGTCTACACCACTTACAGAATATTGTGTTGCTTGTAAAGCTACAGGTAATCTTGCAAGTAAACCTATTACATATTTTTCCCCATCGCAATCAAGATATATATATGGTACATAAGGTATTAAATCACAATTACATGCCGCTGAACATGACCCAAGTTGTCTACATCTTTCTGGTTGTAAACATATATCACAAGGGTCAGCACCAAAAACACTTATAATATCTCCAATTATAACTGTAATTATGCATATGGCTCTTAATACCTCATTTATTACTGATAAAACAAAATTTACTACATTTATAATTATATCGTTTATTAGTCCTACTATTAAAACAAATATATTTAAAAAGACACATATTATAGCAAATAATGGGTTTATATTTATACCTATTTTATTAAACGGAAATTGAAGGGCTGAACCGCTATCTACATCTTTTATACCAGTGAACTCTTCGACCAAATCATTTGCGTTAGTTTGTTGTATTCTAGGTATATAATTTTTTACAGAATATATTTCGTTCCAATATATATCAACAAAACTTTCATCTTTTGTACTTTGGTCAAATGAATAATCTGTTGATGCTTTATTTTCTGGGTTGTTTGGTACTAAATATGCTCCGTTACTATTTCTTATTTTAATTCTAAATCTAGTTGTGGTTCTAGTTGGTATACCTTTAGTTGGGTCATTTGTTGGTACTAAATCACCTTCTTCAGATGTTGTAATATAATCTAAATTCATAGGAATTAAATAATTCCATGTACCATCATCATCGATTACTTCACCTCCGTTTATATCAAATCTTTCAATTTCACCATTTCTAGTTTTTCTTATCATTTCAACTGTTCCAGCACCAGTTGAAAGTTGGTCATGTTCTCCAATTCTAGGTCTTGGTAAACATTTTTTTGTTACTGTATTTTTACCACTATCCGTAAATATTGAACCTGTAAATAAAGCACTTGGGTTAATACTGAACTGTAAATCAATATCGTTTCTTGTTATACCTACTTCGCATTGGTCTAAATCACCCCAAAAAGGTTGTACATTAACACTAATTGGTGAAAACTTTTTAAGTTGACTTAGACTTGTGCTATCTAGTCTATTTTTATATTTGCTGGCTGATTTAAAGTTATTGGCAGTACCACCTTGTGTGATTAATTCATACGGTTTTTGAGACAAAAACCCAATATCTGATATATCAACTTCACAGTGTAGAAAATGGGTACCAACTGGTAAACCAAATAACATATAATCACCAGAATTATTTGTTGTGGTTGTAAACTTATAGTATTTTCTATATATTTTTGATAGATTATCGTTGTCTTGTATTTCTCTTTTTGACGGAAAAGTACCTATAACCGTAAAACAATCATCTTTACCTTTTGAGTTATTTGGTAATAAATTATACGGTATACCATCTGAATTTGTGTCAGTAACGGTTTCAAATGGGTATAACCCAAATATGTCTGGGTCTAATTTATCCTCTTCATCTATTGGTATAAAAACTGATACTTTCGCATTTGGTACACCAACACCGTTGTTAACTATAACTCTACCTACTACAACTCCATAATCTGAACAAAACCTTTTGTAAGCATCATTTTGTGATATTTTTAAAGAAAGTATCTCTATAAAATCAAATTTTTGATTTATATTGACCTTTAAAAAATTATTATCACCACCAGGTGTTGTTCTTATTCTAATATTATCAGACATTCTTTATTGTGAAGAATTTTTTTCTGTTATTATTGGGTCTTTACTTATCATTTTTTTAACCCCTTCCATCATTAATGATGTGTCGATACTTGAATTAAGAAATATCGCTTTAAATAATAAATAAATTGAAAAAGGTATAACAATTATTGTTAATATAACGCTAGTAATCATAAATAATAATGATTTGGTTAAAATAACTAAAAAACTCTTTGCTAAAGAATTGTCATTTTCATTTAATTTTTCGTTTTGATTACTCGTTGTTTTTTTATTTTTACATTTACTACATCCCATAATTTTATTTTTTTATTACTATCTTAATAAGTAAAAAAAATTAAAAAGTGAAGTTTTATTTACTTCACCCTAACAATAACATCTTTTTCTGGAAATTTAATTTCAAACATACCTACAGGGTCACCAAATAATGTATATTCACCTAATAAATCTATTTGTCTAGTTTCGTCACTAACATATGGTTGAGGTATTTCGTTAGCTGAATATCTACCTTCCCCTACTTTATTATATACCCTTAAATCTACAATATTTAATACACCTGGAACGTTATTTATTTGTTCTACTAATTGAGCTATATAAATATTATCGCCCATACCCCAGTTTTCTATATTAAAATAATTGATAACATTTGTTATGGTTTCAGATATTATTTCAGATTGTGAAAATTGTTTATCAACAAATAAATCTATTTCAAACCCTAAATTATATACATTTCCATTTGTAACTTCAATGTAATCATTTAACATTCTATAATCTGATAAGTATGTTGATATATTATCATTAAGCGTACTTGTTGATTTGGTACTTAATTTACTATTTTCGTCTAGCGTAAGTGTGTAAACAACTACTTTATTTTGTTGTTCGATTACATTATTTCTAAATGGAACTCCAAATTCACCAGGCATTAATGCTATTCTAGTTTTATAATCTTCTATTGTTACACATCTTTCTTGTGATGAAAAATTATATCTAACTAAGTTTCTAATTTCTTCGACTGATGGTTCATTTTTTCCACCTAAAGCTGGTAGTGGATTTGTAACAGTAACTGAATTTATAACCTGTTGATTGGTTGTAGCATTTGGACCATTAACGTTTAGTATTATATTATTTATATTTTTAAGTGTGTTTGGTCCTATATTAGTGTCGGCTCCACCACCAACTCTATAAGATATAAATAGAGTTTTATTAGGACTAAGTGTTAAACCTAGTGAAGTATTATTTATAAAATCTCCTATTCTATTAACAAGCGATTTATTAACATCAAAATCACATAGTGAACTTATATCTTCGGTTCCACCACCAAAAATAAGTTTACAAAATCCATTGTCGGTGAATTCTTTTATAAATCTTTGGTTAACTCTTTTGAATTTACCAGGTTTTACGGTAGCATTATCACTTAATTTAGTGTTGTCTGAGATGAAAACTATATCGTCTACTAGTGCATTTACTTCATACCATCTATCATCTTCGTTAAAAAAATCAGCATTTGTTGGGTTGGTTGTAAAATCGGTACCTTCTAAAGCTACAACAGAATTTATCGATAATACGTTGTCGTCTGGGAGTATAACTTCTAAAAATGGTTTAACATCTGAATTGGTTACAATTCTTGATTGTATTTTGGTTACACCATTTATTACTAATTCTCTCTTTGTAAGTGTATAGTTGATAATATTATTATTATTATCAAGATTTGGGATTACTAACCTATTTGGTACACCCCCTACTGTAAATGGTGATGAAAAATCTATATCTTCACTAGTTTCAAATACTTTTCCAGCTCCACTTATTTGTGCGCCTCTTACAATAATTGGAGCATAGGATACATCAAATGTATCCCCTAAAACTGGTACTACAACTGAAAAATCTGCAATTGTAACTGATGCTCTTTTGCCTGGTATTTTCAAACCAAATGTTCTAGCCATTGAGAGAACAGAACTTTTTTCTTGCGCAAAATCTATTTGCGTTTCTTGAAACATCCTGTCAGTATGGAATGATAACATATCACCTACGGCAGCGTTTAGTTCCAATAACATCATACCTACAGAAGCATCATTAAAATCGTTAAAAATTGCTGGGTAATACTGTTTTACAAAACTTATTAATTCTTGCCTTACATCTGCAAAATTCCTACTAAAATAATTGATTTTTTTTGACATGGATAAGTATTTTGATACTAGTATTCTTATATATTATATAAATATAATAATAATTAAAAATTAGAAAAAATACAGTTTTACTTATCTATATTTCAATAATAACGAAATCAGTGTCAGAAAAAACACCATCTGTTACAGTATAATCTATTTTAACTACTGCTCTATACTCACTGTTTTCACTAATTTGAACATCTACTTCATTAACCTGTAGATTTGGCATGTATCTTTTGATTACATCATTTAAATGAATTTTTATATCGCTATGTGTTGCTGAATCATTTTGTTCAAAAATGTATCTTAGTAAATCAGTTCCAAAATCTGGTAAGTATAATCTTTCACCTTTTCTAGTTAAAACTAAATGCATCAAATCAGCTTTTATTGCCTGTTTGTCTGAAGCGTTTAATTTAACGAAATCACCTTTATCGCTTTGCCTAAAAGGAAACGCTATATTAATAAATGTACCTGGGTCTGCCATAATTTATCATTTATATATAAATATGATTTATTGAAATAAATTTTCCTTTCTTTTTCTTACATACACATCTTTAGGTATCCTTATTATTGTGATAAAATCTTCTTCCATTGTGATTCCGTTTATGATAATAACATTTTTTGTGTTTGGTAAACTTATATATGTTTCTAAAACATCTTTATTTATGTCGATAGTATATCTATTTTGTTTAATAATATATTCGACAACAGATTCTTTTTCTGTTTTTAACTTAACACCTAAAATTATTTGGCAATTAGATTTATCCCATAGTTCAATCTTTAGATTACCTGGTAGGTCACATATAATTTCGTTATATTGGTCTACATAAAAATTTTTGATAAATTTCTTATACGTTTGCCCGTAGGATAAATTTACTAGTAGTAGTAATATTAATGTTTTTATAACTTTCATAAAATTTAATTTTGTGTAATATAAATATGTAAGATTATTACAAAATTTTATTTTTTATTAAAAATAATAAAAAAAAAAGAAAATTAATTTTCTTTTTTTTTATAATGTACCTTAGTGGTGTTTTATGCATCGCAACCACCTTCACAAACAAACATACTATCTTTAGGTTTTTGTGATATCTTCTTTTCGTTAGATGAAGCGGAAAGTTTTTTATTCTTCTCTAATTTTGGTTGACTACGAGTGTAATATACTCCAGTTTTAAGCCCTTTTTTCCAAGCATATGTCAGTGCAGAACTTATTTTACTATACTTTGCTTCTGCGTGATATACATTTAAACTTTGTGATTGGTCAACAAATTTGTTTCTAATTACAGATAAATCTAACAGTTTCTTTTGAGAAATCTCCCAGACTGTTTTGTATCGGTATCTTATATCTTGTGTAATTTCGGATATGTTTTGAATAGAACCTCCGTTGGCAACAACTTTATCACGCATATTATCATCCCATAACCCTAATTCTTCTAACTCGTAAACAAGATATTTATTTACAACAAGAAACTCTCCGTCACCTACCATTCTGGTAAAAACATTTGAATCTAATGGTTGAAAACATTCAAATGCACCTAGTAGTATTGCAGAACTTGCGGTTGGCATCAATCCAATAAGTAATGAATTTTTCATTGGAATTGGTTCGCCTTGTGGTAAGGGGCTCCATCCTTCAATATAAGTCTCCCCTTTAGAATATGGTGAACCATCCCAAGCAGGGTAAGAATAACCACTTTCTTGTGCGAGTTTGTGTGATTCTTCTAAAGCTGATTTGTACATAGTTTCAAATATATCTGCGTTCCATTTCTTAGCTTCATCGGACTCAAAAGAAATATGTCTTTTAGCAAAAAAATCGGCTAAACCTGCAACCCCAATAGCAATGGCTCTCTGGTCAAGACCTGCATTTTCTGACCATTCGTCAGACCATTTATTTTTATTTATTACTTGGTTTAACGCCCTTACTAATACCTTTGTTGATTTTGATATCGATTCTAAATTTATATGTTCTGCTAAATTTATAGATGCTAAGGTACATTGTGGTGTATATTCTGACTTACTAGCTTGCAGTATTTCAATACATAAGTTACTCTGGTTAATAATGGAAATATTTGATTGCATATTCCTTTTATTGGCATTATCCTTGAATAAAACATAAGGGGTACCACTCTCTACTTGACTTCGTATAATAGCATCCCAAATCTTTTTAGCAGAAACTTCATGTCCTATACCCAACTCAATCGCTTTTTTATATACCGATTTAAACTCTTCACCGCAGCACTTGTATAAAGGTTTAAGACCTTGTTTTTTTATTTCATTTGGGCAGAAAGTGTAATATGGTTTATTCTCTAACAAACAATTCATGAACACATCATCAATGGTTACCGCAGTAAACAAGTCCCTTGTTCTGTTTTTTTCTTCTCCGATTGGTAACCTTAATTCTAGGAATGGTAAGATATCCCTATGCCAAGTAGATAAATACAAAGCACAAGAACCTGCCCTATTTCCTTGTTTATAAAATCTCATGTGACTTTGAACCATATCCGCAAAACGAACTACACCTGCTGCATTGCCTTTGAAAGAAGAAACGATACTTTGTTCACTTCTTAATTTGTCAATACATAACCCTATACCGCTACCTTCTTTAGAGCCATGAGAAATTTTATTTAGGGTTTCATTTATACCTTCAATAGAATCTTCTTTCAACATTGTTAAATTACAAGAAATCATTCCATTTCGACCTTCTACTCCACTATTAGATAGAATAGGAGTTGCAAAATTAATTTTCTTTTGGTACAATTCATTTAGTAATGTATTATACTTAGATTTAGATTCATCTGAATCACCATATAGATGTCTTGCTACTCTCTTATACATCATAGATGGGATTTCAATTGGTCTCCCACTATTATCTTTCTTTGAATATTTAAGTAAAAATGTACTCGCAGCAAATGTATCGAATAGAAAATCAACATCCATCATTTCAACGCCAATTAATTTTGCTTGGCGTGAAATTAAAATTCGACCACCTAAGACAGAGTAATCGGGGTGTTCAATCTGTAAATTAGCTGATTGAAAAGCGATAATCTCATCAATATCAGTTGTTGTTATCCCATCTTTTATGTGTGGAATAACTCTTTGAAACAACTTGTCTGCATTAGCTTTAAGACCTTTAGATTGTTGTTTTAATCTAGTTAAAATTTTGTTTGGTAAGAACTGTTGTGTCTTTCCGTTTCTCTTGGTAATCTTCATATTTTTAAACGTATTTATTTTATTTTTAAATTAATGTTGATAGAATACACTAAAAGTCATCATCAAATATACCCTCATTAGATGTTGGAATATCAACACGTGTGTATCCACCTCCTGTTCTTCTTTCAAAAAAGTTGTGTTTAGCTGAAAGACCTATTTTCTTCATAAAATCAAGAGGATTTCTAGTGTTAAAATTAGTTTCTCCTATGAAGTCATTTAATACGATATCAGTAACAAATTCAACGTATTCAACCATCATTTCTTTTTTTAATCCTTGCAATCCGTTTGGTAAGCTTTCTTCAACAAATTTTTTCTCTGTTTCGAAACAAGATAATATTACTTCTCTAATTCTATCTTTTGATGGTTTGTGCTCATCTTTAATATAGTTCGTGAACATATTTAGAGCAAATTCGTAATGTGAAGTTTCGTCACGTAAAATTAATTCATTCATCTCACCTAAACCTTGCATTTTATTTTGACTTCTAAACCAAAATACACCTGCAAATACAGATGAAAATGCAATGCCTTCAACGCATGCAAATGCTATTAGTTTTTCAGCAAAAGTGCCGCTACTTAACCAATTTTCAGCCCATTCCGCTTTATCTCTTACTGCTTGATTCGTTACCATAGAATTAAATAATTCATCTTTTTCTTTATTGTCTTTTATGTAAGTGTCGATAAGTAAGGAGTACCCATTGGCATGAACTTGCTCAATAAACATTTGATGTTGGTAATAATACTGAGCCTCAAGTATGTCAACGTTATCAATTACATTGTCACATAAATTTTCAATAACTAACCCATCTGAAATTGTAAAAAATGCAAGTATATTCTTTAGGTAAAATTTCTCATCAGCTGATAGTGAATCGTAATTGTCTTGAGCGAGGTCTACTTCCTCGGCTACCCAAGTCTGTTTCTCAGCCGCCTTGTAATCGTCCCACAAATCTTGATTCTTGATTGGGAATATTGAATATCTTTTTTCGGTATCTGAATTTTTTAAATACATATTATATTATATTTTTATATTATTATTGTCGATTATTATTTCTTTCTGTTATCATTTCTGTAATTCTGTCTTGTTCTCTACCATTTTGTATTATTTTTGCCTCAAAAAACGTATTACCACCCATACTTTCCTTGTTTATATCAATTACCAAGTTGCCATTATTAAAGGTTATGTCATCGAATACAATACCATCTTTACCGAATCTTGATTTTAAAATAGCCATATTAGCTTTACCTGTTTCCTTTTGTTCTAAACTTTTGGCAATTGATAAAATAAAATGCCCTATTTGACCTTTTTTGATAGAACCCCCAATCATACTTGAATCAACTGTTGGGGCATTTATTGAACTTCTATTACCTTGGATAGCTGTCCATCCAGCGATATTTAAATCTGATAACATAGTTTCAAATTGTCTCATTACATTACCCTCTCCAGCGTATACATCCTTAAATTCTTTTGAGGGTTGAACGCAGTCGATATAATCTAAAAATAGTATGTCTGGTCTAAAACCTGTAGAAATCAATTTTTTTATGTACTGCTTTATATGCGGTATAGTCGTGCCGTCACTAGGGAATTTCTTAAGTTTTATTATACCTGGACGTTGTTTCTGTATGTTTGCAGTAACTAAAACTTCCTCTCTATTTTCGTTTAACTCATTTAGGGTGTATTTACCATTCATCCAACAAGTTAAATGTTTTCTTTGAATAACTTTAGGGTTGTCCTCAAAAAATACTTGTAGTACATTCTTACCAATATTTTTAGCATGGTTAGCCATTTTAGTCACTAAGGTAGTTTTACCCACACCAAATGGAGCTAAAATAACACCTAACTCCTCTTTGGCTAACCCACCATCCATGTATCCGTCTAGACCATTGATGCCAGTTGGTATAGGGTCTCTAAAGTCATCGGTCATTACTGATTCTAGGTCACTAAAAACATCAATACCATCGTCTTTAAGCGAACCAACTTCTAATGCCTTTTTTAAAATATCCTCACATTGTGCGTAATCATCTAAGTTACCATTGTCAATTATTTTCTGAATCTTTCTTACTGATTTTTTCAATTCTTGTTGTTTACAAAACTTCATTGAAGTGTCTTGTATTCGGCAAGAATTATTTTGTTCAGCATTCCTAATTTTTTGGAATTCTTCTTTCTGAAAACCTAAGTCTATTTCATCATTAACATCCCCTAAAATTATCGATTCTAAATCATTTATATCTGGTATTGCTTCATATTCGTCATAATTATCTTTTATTTTAGCACATGCAGTTCTTAAGAATATATTTTCAAAATAATTTGGTTTTAGAATGTCTATAATTGACTCTCCGAACTTTCTATCTAGTGTCACCTGCTGTATTAACCTATACTGAAAATCCTGCCCTAAATAACCTAAGTTATTTTTGCTTATCATGCCCATTTTTACTGTTTATTATAAATATTAAGTAATAACTAAAATTACATTCAAACTTTGTTAAATTTTAAATTGTAACCCTCATATTCGGTTTCGTACTCATCTAAACTAAAGTAGTATTCAATCTCACTAATTATCTTAGGAATTATTTTTTTAATATTTACTGCGTACCTAACCTCGGTAGGGAACCAATTACCAGAAAAAATACTTCTAGCAACAACTTTTTTATCAACTTTTAATTCGAATGTAAAAATATCTTCATTTTTAAAACTATCTTCACTTTCTTTAGCATAATATCTGAAATACTTATAATTTCTCCATATGTAATTTTCGGAAATGTCTTTTAAATAAGATGGGATTAACCCCATTGGTTGAGAACTCATACCAACTAAATTATCCATTAGTTCTTTCATTTCTAATGAATTAATAACTTCCTTATTAAAGTGTCGAACGTTAAAATATCTTTGACAAATTATTGGTCTGTTATTTTCTTCTCTTTCTTTTTTCTCGTTAATATACAACGTAAATTCAAATCGGTAGTTATCCCAAAAATTGGGTTTTCTTTTTTTGTTCATCTGTAAAAAATTAAGTTAAATATTATTATTTTTCTCCCTTTCCATTAATTTTTTAAAAGGTAATAGATATTCTTTATATCTTGTTTCTCCAATTACTTTATCAATTCCATCTTTTTTTAACATCTTATAAGCGTTCTTTATGCTTCTATCATCTTCACTTAATTTTGATGTTATTAATTCGTTGAAATTGTATTTTGATTCTTCGGTTAACAAAGGGTTTGATAAATCTATTAAAATTTTATTAATTTCATATATTTTTTTCCCTTGTATTCCATCAGTTATTTTGTTTATTATATTATCTAAAGCTTGTAAAGGTTTCTTTTTAGAATCAACTCTACTTTTTTGAATAACTTTAGCTTTATTAATTATTTCATCAAGTGAAACTTGCTGTTTTTTTAACTCTGGAAAGTGTTTTAATAAAGTACCAACCCCAACTCGTTTTATACCCTTAATGCTATCGCTATTGTCCCCACAAAGCATTTTAACAAGTACAACATTTGTATAGTGGTAATCAAAAAAGTATTTAAAGGTGTTTTTATCTACATAAGTCTTTAAATCCAAAAGGTAAACCCTAACGTTATCATCTATTAACTGACATAAATCTCTATCGTTAGTTATGACAGTAATATTCTCACTTTTCTTTCTTAGTTTACAATAATATGCAATAAAATCGTCACTTTCAACTTTATCATCAGTTAATTGTCTAATAAATAACTCTTCTAGATAATTGAATACAACTTTTCTTTGGTATACTTCTTCTATATCGTCTGGCTTGGTTCCGTTTATATAATCTTTACCCCTTCCACTTTTATAATCTTTATATATTTCCCATCTTAATTTACCAGAAAATTCACCATCCCAAAATGTATAACAATTGTGGTATAAATTATCATTTAATAATTTCCTTAATACGGTTATAAATTGGTATGTACCACCTATGTGTTCACCTTTTGAATTATATTCGTTTCTAGCACCAATAAAACCCCTCTTGTACAATGAATTACCATCGACAAGAAGGGTGTTTTTGATTTTATTTACCAACCTGTTTTTTGGTGGCAATCTTTTCATATTTAACTTGATTGTAGGGTTAGTGAATTACTGAAAAAGGTCAGCATTGTCAAATGACTGTTCTTCTTTTTCAATCGAAAAATCATCTAAGTTTGTGTTTAGTTTACCTAAAATATATTTCTTATGAGTTTTCTTGTACTCATCAATTTTTTTAGGATTCCAATAACCATGTGATGTGGAAGCTAATTTACCATGTTCTTCAATACCATTAACTTGATTTTTTTCACATCTAACTCTTGTTTCTATACCAAATTGATAGGTTTCTCCACCAGATATAGCTTTTAGTTTACTTGTTGAATGCGATAGTATACCACCAAAATGTACAATTACTCTTGGTGCATAAAAGAATGCTTCACCACCTTTATGTTTAACTACTTTATTTTCATTATCAAGCCATATTTTTTGAACAACCGCAAAAGTATTTGTATATTTTTTACCCTGTCTTCTTGAAGCTGGAATTCTATGATTTGTTAGTGACTTAAATGCTGTTTCCATTGAACCTGCGTTCCATTGATTATTGTTTGATTTAGACATAACAGATTTAAATCCATTTATTGAACCTACTGAATCCCATAGAAAACATAAATTTCTATCTAAATCACCATTGTCTTGCATATCTAGTAATTCAGTCATTAATCTAGCAACATCTTCTATTATTGGTTCGCTTCTTAACGCTTTTGTACCTTCTTTACTATTTGAATAATCAACACATTTAAATTTATTCAATAAATCATCCCCATTCATAAATAAGAAATCGCCTTCGTAATCTATTACCTCACCTGTGGATTCGTCAATAACTTCTTCAAATTGTACCCCAACATTTTTTGCATGTTCCCATGACCAATTGCCTTCTGTTTCAATAATAACTGGTAAGTCACCAATCTTTTGAGCACCAGCAACTGCTTCGTATATAGCTGTTGATTTTCCAGTATTACTATAACCCCTAAAAGACGTAAAGTAACCTCTAGCAAGACCTGGTATTTTTAAGGCTTCATGGAACGCATCAGATAGCGGAATCCATGTTAAATCTTTTTCTTTTACAACAGTATTAAAACCATTGTCTTTTTTAAATTTACTTAAATCAAATTTTTTATTTGATATTTTTTTTGGTGGTTTCTTCGCCATTTTTATAAAACTTTTTTAAAAAAATGATTGAGTGGAAATTAATCCACCCAATCTTGTTAAATTAAATTAATTAAAAAGGAAGGTCATCGAAATCATCGTCTTTTTTCTCCAAAGTTTTAGTTTCAGTATTTTTTAAATCTTTGGTAGAACCATTTGATAATGTTTCTTTATCTTGTTGACCACCACCCATTGTTAATTCAGAGTCGTAGTCATCGTATTCTTTTGTTTGTTTTGCCTCTTTATCTTCTCTAGCAACATATTTCTCCTCTTCTTTATCCCACATTGGAGTTTTACCCATTACAATAATTGATAAATAATCATAATTTTTGATTGAGTAAACATCTCTCCATGTTCTTTCATCGCTTGACCATTTTTCCATTAATTCTGGGTCATCAGAAAGTTTGGTTTTGTTTGGAGCGTAGTTAATAGAATTAATAGCTGGTTTTTTCAATTGATTTCTTTTGATTTCAATTTTTAAATCTCTACCATTTTCATAATCTATAATATCTTCACCTGCCGCATTGATTGCTGATAGTATTTTATCTAATGTACCAGAGTTATCATATGAATGGTTAAATCTCCAAAATTTAACACCCTCATGTTCTTTGTCTCTGTCAATTATTTTTAATACATACATTTTTCTTGCTGAAAACTTTTTAGCTAATTCTCTGTCTGAATCTTTACCAGTTTCAAGTAGCATTTTTCTAGTATCACAGAAAGGGCAATCTTCATCGTTTTCATGTTTGATACATGTGAATGTTCTCCATTTTCCTGGTTCAACTTCTTTTTTGTGTGTGTGTACCTCTCCCCAAAATTTTTTATCAGTTACATCATACTTTAATATTCTAATAGTCTTGGTTACTGAATTAACACCATCTGGTAGATAAGTGTTAAAGTAATTTTTTAAGTCGTAAGTTTTCTTACCTGTGTTGTTTTTTTGAATACCTTTCTTGTATTCGTCTAAATAATCTAAATAATTTGCCATTTTAAAATTTTGTGCTTTATGTTATAAAAAAATTATGTGTATACAAATATAGTGCTTTAATATATAAAAACAATAATTAATAAAAAAAAATAAAAAATTATTGTAAATCTATGTCTTCTTCTTCAAATGATGATTTAATATCTGGGTTTGAATAGTCTGAATCAACATCATCTTGTGTTAAAACGTATTCTTTTGGTTCTTCCTCTTCTTTATCCATAATATCATATTGACCTTCTTGTGAAGACCAAAAATCGGTTAATTTAACTGAATATGGATAAGAATCTAATGAACGCATTTCTATTTTTTCATCTGGAGTAGGGGCTCTTTTTTCTAATTCTGTTTCTAAAGAATCTATCTTAGATGAAATTTGTTCCATTGATTTTAGCTGATTTTCTAATTTACTAACCATACTTAATAGACTATCTATTTTTTCGTTTGCTTGGTCAGCACTTTGTTTAGCTTCTTCTGAGCCTTTAACTAATTGAGTTACATCTAACTCAACTGTTTCATCACTTCCAGAATCCATATCCATTTCTTCTGAATCATCTGGAACCATTTCTTCTGAATCATCTGGAACCATTTCTTCTGAATCATCTGGACCCATTGTATCTAATTCTTCTGTCTCTTCTTCTTCTCCAGCGTCAAAAAAATCTTCTACCTCCTGGTTTTCTTCATCTTCATCATCTTGTTCTTCTATGTTACCTAATATTAGGTTATCTGCTTCTGTGTAGAAGTTGTATTCGTGTAGTTTTTTAAATTTTTCAACTTCTTCGTTGATTAATTTTTTTATTTCCTTTTTCATTACGTTAATAGTTGTCTACCATCTTCAGTTATTATTTTTTTGTTGATTCTTTCAACTATGCTCTTATCTTGTTTGATAACAACATCATCATTTTGAGATTCTTCATTATCTAAGAAGGTATCTATTGCTTTTTTTACGTTTTCTTTTTTCATTGTAATATTATTTTAATAAACATTATTTATATATAAATATAAGAAATTGATTAAAAAATACGATTTATGTCGTATAGATATAAGTTTCTATTTTTTAGTATAATTAACTTATCTTGATATTCGTCCCAATTTATTTTGATTGATTTGTAATTAATATTACCTAGGTCCATATCACTAGTTTCTTCTATTAATTTATTTAATGCATTTATTGTATATATACAAGTACCTTTTTTATGTATTTGTATTGCATCTGGAAATAATCTTTTAAAATTAACTTTTCTATCGGTTTTGTTTATAAATTTAAACGTTACCATAAGTTTTGATTCATCATCTAGAATTTTAAAAACAAAGATTCTGTCTTTTGGTATATTAAATTTTTCTTCTAAATATTCTAAAAACCAATCTAATCTTTCTGGGAAAATAAAAGAGGCTATTAAGGGTTTTCTATTCATTTTTATCTATAAGGTATAAGAGGGGTATGTATTTTATTTCATCATTAAACATACTTAGTTTGTTCTTGTACTTTATAAATATATCTTCATGTGTTAAAAATACGTTTGACCATAATTTTATATTATGTATAAATAGTTTTCTGTCACCCCCTATAAAATCGATTTGATTTAGGTTAACCCCATAAATTTTATTTTTAGACAAAATATATATCATGAAATCACTGACAAAAGAAATGTTTATGTCCTTTTTTGATTCTAAATCAATAAAAAAGTTCTTTAAAAAATCTTTACTGCTTAAGATTAAATCTATAAAAACATACTCATTTTCAAAAATTAATCTTTTATAACAATATTCAACAAAATAAAATAAGTCTTCTTCGAATAATGTTCTTCTTTCTGATTTTAAAAATGTCCAAAATAGATTTTCATTTATTTTTCTATTTGTAAATTTAAAATCTTTACCACTTTGTTTTATATTTTCTAGACCTATGATAAGTGTAGGTAACTCATTTTTAACTTCATCATATTTTTTGAATATGTTAAAGTGTTTGTTTATTGTTACTGTTTCGTGTGATATTATATTACCTATTTTCATATCACAAATATAATAAAATAATT
>Ga0209535_1000115_pt1 | contig 49540 bp, 68 predicted proteins | sample LinPmetageLP28_FD_184041 | JGI IMG/M metagenome (GOLD analysis project Ga0209535, IMG submission 184041) | Marine viral communities from the Pacific Ocean - LP-28 (SPAdes) (version 2) | ecosystem: Environmental > Aquatic > Marine > Oceanic | place: Pacific Ocean | collected 2009-08-22 | reverse complement strand
CTTTGATCTGACATTAATAACTCGCATATATTACAAATACAATACAAGCAATGAAGCCTGTAATCAAAACATGATTACCGAGATTGCTCCAACTTTTGCCTACTGTATGTTTATTTTTAGGATCTATTATTTTTGCTTTGTCCATTATTTAGACTCCATAGCAGTTATGACATACTTGCCAAACTTCTTATGGAACCTATCAAATGATTTCAACTTGCTAGGATCGAACGGAAGTTTGTAGTTTGTTAAGGCAATCTTCGCACCCATAACAACCAACTCTGTTTCAAAGTTGTCCATCATGTAGTTGAAGAACCTGTCCGCTTGTTCATTCCAAGTCTTGTCTTTCTTCTCGTGTGCCTGTTGTAGTTCATAGCACAAAGAAACTGTAAGAGAGTACATCGCTGATATCTCCTTTGTCTTAAGGTCTCGGACCTTACCGCTCAATATATCAGATGGGTTAGGTAACTGACCGCTAATCTTACGATGATTCATAAACTTAACGGCCAGGCCTTCTCCTACGCAACCTGCTACGAGGTCAGTGAGCGTACTTTCTGGCAGGTCATCTGATAGAAGTTGGGATACGAAACTCCATGATCTAGGAGTTGCGAATGATCTAGAACTGCCTCTAGGATCAAAGTCGTATAAATCTTGTTTGGCAAATGTGCAATAACCTACGACATCTGCATGTACGTGTTGGTTGGTAGCCCATTCCATCCAGTCTTCGAAGTCCACTCTTAATTCTACGTGGACAAATCTGTTTGCCAATGGAGCCGGCATTCTGTAAGTGACACCTTTGTCTGAGTCTCTGTTACCTGCCGCTACGATTGAAACGCCTTCTGGTAGGTGATACTGTCCTACTCTTCTGTTTAATATAAGTTGGTATGCCGCCGCCTGTACAGCCGGTGCCGCCGAGTTCAACTCGTCCAAGAAAACGATTGCAGTAGATTTGGGATCGGTTGGCAGTTCTGCCGGACTTGCCCATACCATGTTGTTTTCTTTTGCATTGTAATAAGGAATACCTTTGATGTCTGTTGGTTCCCATAGCGGAAGTCTGATATCAATAACTTCTCTGCCTTCTGCATCTGCGATCTGTTTTACTATATCGGATTTACCAATACCTGGTGCACCCCACATCATTATGGGTCTCTGTAATTTGATACAATGTGTTAGTGCTGATTTCGCCTCGTTGGGTGAAACTGTTCTGTTTTGCGAACCTATCGCCGCCTCTTTGTTTTTGTTTGCTCTTGCCATTTTGTACACTCCTGTTTAAAATGTTTATAGTATCATTATAGCAGGAATGTGTTATGCGTCAACCGTACAGAAGTCGCATAATCATTGACTTTTTTATAGGTAATTGTAGAAATCTGGAATGTAATTGGTAATTTTTACATTCCTTTTTGTATCTAGATGCTCTACTGTGTTTCGTAAATCCTGTAATGCATCTTCGTCTGGTTGGGTAGCCAACATACGTCTTGCTATCAAACTGTTTTCTGTTTTGAAATTGATATTGTGTTTGAAGCGATTGTTAGTAAAAAATGAACGCACATCATCCTGGAATTTTTCCTTCAGAGAGTGTGGTGCTATAAATGGATTGTATTTTTTAGGATATGTCACTTTCATTACCTGTACACTAAAATATTGGTTCTTATCCTCATAAATTTTTTCTATCTTTTTACACCAATTTAAGAACTGTCCATAATTGAACAATGATAACAAGTTTAAAGAATTGAATATTTCCACGCTGACCACTTTGTTTAGATCACTCATCTTGATCAAGTTCTTTTCTATTTGATCAAAATTGCTCGGCCACCTTATGTAAGTGTTGGCCAATCCAAATGCATCTATACTCACATTTAATTTTACACTCTTGAAAGTTTCCAGTAGTGCATAAAACTTTTTATTGATGTTAGTCACATTAGTAACTATCCGTAAATTTATATTTTTTGTTAGGTTACGTTTACTTAGGTTTTCAAAATAATACTCGTATTCTTTCATGATAGAAGGTTCGCCACCCTGTATTTCTATTTCTGTTACTTCTCCTGATATCTCAATTAGATTATCAATAAAATTCTGTGACACCGTTGATATACCGTTGTTAGGTGCTCCTTCATCTTTGGCCCATTGAGAACTCCTGCTGGCATCACACATCACACACTTAAGATTACAAAAATTTGAGAAATCCAGATCTAGCATCGTAGGTAAATTTTTAAGGGGTAAATCGTTGTACGAGTTGTAAAGATTCCTATGACTAATATCATTTTTTGATTCGTTGTAATAGCATGAATCACAGCCTTTTACATGTTTGCCTTTTTCCATATCTTCCAGTGCTGTTTTCCTGATTTCGCCAGTCCAGAAATCAGTGGAGCTCATGGGGTACTTGTCTTTGTTGGTACAACATAGGCCAACCCCCCTGTGTGAAACAAAAAGTCCCTTACTGATCATGTTACAGTAAGTCTTACTCATCTTTTTGTTCATCCATCTTGCTCATCGCACGTGCAAGTCCGTATTTGGTGATATCTCCAGCGAAAAGCATCAGTTGTAGAGCCATTTTCTCCATTGTGACCTTGATGTGTTTCTTGTCAACGTAATAGGGACAGTCAACAAATTCGTCTAGCCATAGGTAGGTTTGGGGTGTGAATATAACTTTGGCAGGAAATTTGATGTCATAGGTTTTGAGGTCTATATTCTCCAACATCTGTAGTCCTGGTTTGGTCAACCGCAGTGATCTGGCCTGGTAACTCTCACGTACATTCTGCCACCACAAGTAATAGTTGTTCTTAATGGTTTCATCATGCACTGGTTGTTCCAGCAGTTCCATGAAGGCACGGGTGTACGCAGTCTTACGATCCATACAGTTAATTATCTAGTGAATTTGTCGCCGGTTTTTAAAAGATACACACCAAACTTGTCTGTGTTGTGTTGAGCATTTAATTTCTTGGCAAGGTTCTCCGCGTGTCCGGGATTGGAGAACGAAACCTTCTTGTATTTTGGACCAGGATAATTGGCAACCAAACTTGAACTCTTCAAGTTAATTGGTTTACCATCATAGAACACCGCCCAGATACCTTCCGCGGCTAGGACTTCGTCCATTTTGAAGGTGGATTTATTGCTGTGTTGCAACAGCACTGTGGGTTTTGGTCTGCTCATAGAATATCTCTTTACTATGTGTATTTACCAAAAAACGCTTCGTGTATGAATATTGGAAAGGTTTGTGGATATTATCGTTGCAACCTATTGACGTTATTTTTTATCTTCAAATCCGCCGCCGTCCATTTCTATGTCAATGGTCTGTGCTTCTCTGGCAGTCTTCAGTGCTTGTATGATTTCTTCTTGTATTGTGACCATCCTAGTCATCACCTGTGTAAGGCTGTCAGCCAGTTGGTCTGCTTCTTTGGCCGGGATCACAATCTGTCTTTCGCCTTTTTGTCTCAAGGTTCTAATCCTACCTATGAGATCTTCTATGGGTCTAGTTTGAATCTTGGAATTGTTTGACTGCGTCATTTAATACCTGTTGCATTTCTAGTTTGGTCTTGATTGGGCCTTTGTACTTGTATCTCGAGAGTGTGATCATCTTGGGACAGTAGGCCTTACGCCATCCCTTTTCAAAACAGATTATGTAGTAACCTGCACAGAACTGGCTTTTGCTCTTTGGTGTCTTTGTGTACACCGGCAATTGATTCTTTACATCAAACATGGGATTGTATGGATGTTGTCCACACGGGTATCCATGCACATCAAAGTTGTCCGTTTGTATTTCTTCTGCAGGTTTTTTAATGTTTGACTCATCAAACATGCCAAATCCAAACTTTGTGAACAGGCTTTCCTGTGTATGGAACACTTCTTTGCTTTGTTGTTTGCTGAGGAATATCCAACCGTTGTCCGCTTGTTTCTGAAGGGTACCTAACTTTTGGCCGTTTTGCTCGACTATCCAAAATTTGTCCTTGACTAAGGTCTTTGCACGTACTGTCATGATACTAACCTCGCATTAAAAGGCTCCACATATAGTTGAGCCTGCTCACTAATTCTATTTAAATCGTACTTGCCACAGAACCTCATGAATCTGATTCCAACTTGATCTACGCTTTTGTTCTCTGCTATAGCCTGTGCAATCGTTTGATCAAGTTCTTCTACTATGGCCTCTGGTTGTGCGTGTAAATCTACCAATGCTCTATTCCTTTCATAGTCTTCCATTACTCTGTGTTCGTTCCCATCATGATCAACCCATTTGCTTAACATCAAGTTGTTCCATGTGTAACCTTTTTCATTACGGTCCGCATATGCTTCTTGTAATCCTATCTTGTTTTTTGTGCCTTTTGTACGCACACCTGGGTATGCACTAAAGATGTTATCACTTGGGTCACCTCTCATTGATTTCTCAAATATAAGCCATTCTGTATCTGGAGCAGGTTTAGGTGCTTTCAGTTTCTTGTCTATCACAGGATTACCTTTGCTGTCAAACCAACCCTCATGTGTCATAGTTGTTTCGTTAACACCGTTGTACTGTCTGACCTTGGGTGTTATCAACTGATTTAAATCTTTGTCTGTGCTTATGATCACATGATTCTGGTCAGGATGTTTGTCTATCCATCTTGCTATCAGATCATCTGCTTCTGTTCTACCGTTCCTTAGAACTGTGCAATTTGTTTTTGTTTTAACAAATTCAACGAAGTCGTCATAGACTTCCCAGAATACCTCGTTCTCTTCTTTCTCTTGTTGTGTCATTGCATCTGCCATCACCTTACGATTCCTTTTGTAGGGTGCATACATATCTTTCCTGAATGATCTACCTTCCAAACAGAACACCACATGAGAACCATTAAAGTCCTGCCATGCTTTCTTGATAGAAGCGAACATGATATGTATGGCCATGCCCACTTTCTCAGAAGTGTCACCTCTGATCACGTGTCTTGCTCTAAAAAATGTGTTTGCTGTGTCTACGAGTATGTGTGTCATTACGACACCTCTGTCTTGCCGTCATCTCTTCTAGTCATCTTTACATAACCTGAAGCATTGACATCTAGTCCTTGCTCATTGCCGATAGTCTGGCACAGTGTCTGGAACCACTTGTCAACAATCTCTTCTTCGCTCTCACCTTGATATCCAGATTGTTTCAACATGTTCACGAATTCAGGATTCCAGTCTAGCTCAAAGAAACCATTCCTAGGATTCTCAGGGTTTACATTAAGATTAAGAACTTTTACAACTGGCTCTTCACTTTTCTTAGAACCTTTCTTGTTCTTCTTCTTGATAGTTGTCTTTGTTGTTTTTTTTACCTTCATAATAATATTATACCTTATTTTTACCTTTTAGTCTACTGTTATGTACCAATTGCATTACCAAACAGATACACGTGAACTCTGGCCGCCACATTGTAGCCTTTCTTAAATGCCTTCTCTGCTACTTTACCGGCACCTGCTGTTTGTTCTTCTTCTCTCGCACCTGTGGGCATGACCCATACAGGCCAATCAACGCCAGCATCTCGGAACTTCTGTATGGTCATTTCCATTTCATCCCATTGTCTATCTGCTGACCCAACCACAAACTTTAACTGTCCTGCTTTAGATAGTTTGTAGTATTCTGCCACGTTCTCAGGTTTGATTGCTTTCTCTGTCTTTTCACCCGAAACTGTAAACAGTTTAGGACTCACACTGAAGAACACTTCTGTATCAATAGAGCTCACCCAATTTTTAAAAGGTTCTTTTAATATCTGTGTGCCATTTGTTTCAAATGTCATAGAGCCTGGAAGATTGTTTTGTCTTTCCAGTTCTCTGTATATGCCCATACTTGCGGCCTGTCCTGTGATCATCAAAGGCTCACCGCCTGTAAAACATAGATGTTGATGTTGTTTAGAATTAGGATGTAGAAACAAACCATCTGGATTTGAGTCTGTCTTTATTATGTCTACAATTTTGTTTGCCATTACTGTGGGTGTTTCTTGCCCCATTAAACTTTTAAATTTTTTTGCCCATGTGTAACTTGAGTCACAACCTTTTTCCCATACAGGCAAGTCTTCAACCCTCTTCACACTAGATACATCAAAGTCCTCGAAAGGAAGATCATATGTTTCTGGATTGGTTGGATCAACCTGTCCAAACCCACTGCACTGTAAGTTACAAAGAAAGAATCTTATCCATGCTGTTGGAACACCCGTGTAGTGCCCTTCACCTTGTATGCTGTGAAATATCTCTGAATAGTAATATTTTTTCTCATCTACCATATCTCTGGTAATATCCTTTTTGTTGCGTCTACTAGCTCTTGTATTTTATACTGATCTTCAGTTTCAGTCAACTCGACCCATTTTACTTGGTTGTCTTCTATGATAATTTTCCACCTACCGTCTGGTGATATATTACCATCACTCATCGATCTTGCCTGTGAGGTAGAAAGGATTCTTCATATTGTTGTACCATGGTAATCTTGGATTCATGTGTTTTAGATAGGTGGGATATGTGTCTATAAATTCTCTGATCTGATCTGTGTTTTCAAACCATTGTGATCCATACGGAAAAATAACACTGTCATGTATTTTCTCCAACTCCGCTTCAATGAATGCTTGTTCTAAAATGTCTAGATCGTTGCAATCTATCTTTCTTTTAGAAACTATGGCATCCAGGACTTGGTGTGCTCTGTCCCTAGTAATTACCGGATATGACTTTTTTATTTCCTCCACGACATTGTGTATGACTTTTTCTTCTATAACAAAATCTAGATCGTATCTTTCTGAAACTTTTGTCAGCTCTTTTTTTAAGTTATCATGATCCCACAGCGAATACATGTCAAACTGATGACAGTTTACGTCTGCTAAAAACTTCTTGGCATTGTTCCACCATGTGTGATTTTCCATGTCATGGAACTGTATCTTTAGAAGTTCTCTTGCCACGCTTTTACTTGAGGTCACGTTGCCAAATGCTTCCTGCAGGAAAGTAGCATCGGCAAGATTGATAATATTCTCATATCTTTTTTGGTTATTTTCCCATCCTGGGTTCCTGTAGAATTTACAGCGTTCCACAAACAGCAGATCCTTAGGTTTAAAATTGATTACTACCTTGTCAGCATCTGAGTCCGGTGCGTGAACACCCTCGTTTATTTGGTGTCCCCTCCTAAATCTTCCGTCGTGTCCGGGATGATCAAAGAATCCGTGGACACGACCATCTTCGTCCCATGGGGAATCTACGTCTTTAAAGGGAGAGTCTTCGATGCACCTATAAAATAACCAACGCAAACAATTGCCAAAAGTGCCCGGCACATATATTACTTGAATTTTTTTCTGCATTAATCAGACACTACTTCTTTTTGTTCTTGTCTAATCGAACGACTTTGCCGTCTATGTCTTTAAGGTGTCCAACGGATTCTCTCTTGATGTCATGCACTGAGAAATTTGCCCAGTACAGCTCAAATGCCACACCGTCTTCCAGGCCTTCGAAACTGTGATACAGTCCAGGTTTTACCGCGGTGAAGTCGCCTGGGTTCAGTATTGTTTCGTCCACTAGGTCGTAGTCCTTCTGCCACACCCGGATCTTCATCTGTCCGCTCATGACATAGAAGCCATTCCATTTCCATTCGTGTAGGTGTTTTGAACACACTCCGCCTTTCTTGTAGTCGATCCTGTGGAACTCCAGTGAGTTGTTTGCGAGTATCAGTTCCGTTTCACCCCAGATTTTTCCTGCTTTTATTGTCATAAATTTTGTACCTTCCTATACTCTTATTATACAAGGTATTTAGATGAGTTGTCAATGGGGGAGCAAAAAACTCCCCCAATATTTTATATTAATGAAAACACTAACACGGCCGTTATGGCAAGTATTACTGCAACTATGCCAGCACCTGTGTAGATTTTGTTCATCATACTATTTGAGTTTGTAAGTCTTCTGTAGTCTCTTCAGTAAGATACCATATGCTGGTAGGAATACTAATAAGCCGACTGCAATTTTTATTACAACTTGAGATCCTGCGATCTCCACCCAGTTTGCCGCCATGTACTCGTCTGCACTGTTGTTGAATGCAACTGCAAAGAAAGTGTAAGTGTCGATGATGTTAGCCGCGATAGTTGATACCGCTGGTGCCAACCACCAATTGTTCTTGAACCCTTCTCTGATGTATTGGAATACATACACGTCAAGCATAGTACCGACAGCATAAGCAGTGGCACTTGCGAAACCAATTCTTACTGCGACCGATCCCGGTGCTCCTTCTGCCAACACAACTGCTATGGATCCGATTATTGCTAATGGATAAGCCGCCGCGATGGTTTGTCTTGCTATTGTTTTGCCCAGTAGTCTGACAGTCAAGTCAGTTGCTATTACTACTAATGGGAAAGTGAATGCCGCCCACGTTAATTTGACACCTAGTATTTCTACAGGTATTGCCACTAACGCATTTGAAACTGTAATCACTATCACGTGAAGTGCTACTAATTTCAACAGCATTGATTTGTCTACGTTTTTAAACATTAAATCTCCTTAAGGTTTTATTAATGTCAGTAATTGTAGCAGTGATTATTTGTTGTGTCAATACAACCTTTGGTCTACTTGTCCCAATCTTCCCATGGGAATACGATCCAACTGGGCACTTCGTCCTTGTTGATCTCGTAACCGTGGTAATCTACTTTGACCTTGCTTGGCTTGTTATTGATCAGTGCGGCAAATCTTATACGTTCTTCGTGTTTGCCGAAGTTGTCCAGTATGTATTGGAATGTGGCTCCCGAGTCGTTGATGTCATCTATGATCAATATTTTCTTTTGGAACGCAAATGCTTTTTCTAGCACACTTAAATTTGGTTTGGCAGTGTGATCTCTCAATCTTACATCTAATACTTCGTGAGCAGTGTTGAGTCTGTGAGAAAGATATACTCCTGGTATGCAACCACCTCTATTGATTCCTAGTATGACACTCGGCATCCAACCGGAGTGCACCATCTTATCCTCTATCTGGATCAGTGCGTTACGCATCTGTCCTGTGGTGAAATAATTTTTTTTAATTTCTTCGCTCATATTCCAAAATAGTAATTCATTAAACCCATTATCAATAGTGTAACAAGTACTGCATTCAGGAACAGCAGTGCCCTATCGTGCCATAGGTATCCTACCCATGCCCACCCTACTGTACCAACGAGTCCGAACCACATGTCAATATGTGGAACTGTGCCAACACTTCTGGCCGCAGTGGCTATCAGTATAAAGAAAACAGACACCCATTTCACGTACCAAGAAAGGTCTCCTTTGGGTGTGACCTTTTTGATTACCCTTGAAGAATTGAGTTTTTTTATCTTGTCGTCTAGTTTTTCTTTGATAGGTTCTATGTTATTTGGTGTAGTGTTCATATACCCTGTTGATTACGTTGTTGGTTGTTACGAAACTGGCACACTTGGCCATGTCTTTAAGTTTTCTTGCACCAATGTATGTACAAGCACTCCTTACTCCGCCTAATATGTCTTCCAATGTTGGTCCAACCGGTCCTCTGTGTGGCAAAGATATCAACCTACCTTCGTTGCCCCTGTATCCGTCCTTGCGTTTACCGTGTACTTCACGAGCTCTGTCTGAGCTCATGCCATAGAATTCTACTCTGCCGTTGACCACTGGCTGTTCTGATTCGTCATGACCTGCCAACATACCGCCTATCATCACCATGTGGGCTCCGCCACCAAATGCTTTCGCTATGTCGCCTGGATGCACACATCCACCGTCTGCCATTATGTGTCCACCAACACCGTTAGCGGCATCTGAGCATTCAACTATCGCTGAAAATTGTGGTACACCAACACCGGTCATTGTCCTTGTTGTACAAACCGATCCTGGTCCTATACCGACTTTTACTACGTCAGCACCACATATGATTAATTCTTCAACCATTTCTGGTGTAACAACATTACCTGCTACAATAGTCTTTGTTGGATATTCATCTCTGACCTTCTTGATAAAGTCTACGAAGTTTTGATGATATGCGTTTGCAACATCTACTGTGATCATTTTAACATCTGGAAACATTTCTAGTACTTTTTTCATGTTTGCCCAGTCTGGTGCGTCTGGATCAAACATCACATTGGTACCTGTACACACTGACACCGACTGCATTCTTAGTCCTGTGCCTGCGGCCGCTTTCCACTGTTCTGGTGTAGTAGTTTTTGTGATAACAGTCATCATCTTGTGTTCTTGCATGGCCTTTGCCATTGAGAATGTGCCAACACCGTCCATGTTACTTGCGAATATAGGAAGGAAATCCATAACTTTCCCTGAGTTTCTAAACGTAAACTTTCTAGTCATGTCTACATCTCTCCTGCTGGAAAGTGTAGAACGTTTAGGTTGTAGTAATACGTCTTCGAAGTTTAATTTTGGTTCAGTATTAATCCTCATTATCTTCCTTCTCTTTTGTTTTACAAATCTCTAGTACACTTTGGTAGTGTTCGTATGCTTGATTTAGAGCCGGGTATTTCTCTCGCATATCCATCTCGTCAAACATGTCTAGTTGTCCTATATCGTCATAACTGTATGTGAATCCGGCATCAAGCGTATCAACAGTTGATGTTGTCATTACCGGTCCACTCATAATTAAACCCTCACTGGTCATAGTGCTGGAGGCACTAAAGTCAGATTGTATGTTTGCCTGCTTTGCCTTCAGTTTCTTTTTACTTTTAACCATGGCCCTTCATACTCATACAGATTTTATAAAATTCATCTCTCGTTGCCGGATCATCTTTGAATGCACCCAACATTATTGCTGTGGTCATGTCTGATTCATGTTCTCTAACACCTCTGTGTGTCATGCAGTGATGTTCTGCCTTCACCACGACTGCGAGATTCTCTGTTTTTGCATATTTCTTCAATTCATCTGCAATTTGTGTTGTCATCTCTTCTTGTATCTGCGGTCGTTCCACAATGTGATGTACAATCCTATTGAATTTACTCAATCCAATTACTTCTCCGTTGGGGATAATACCTACCCATGCCTTGCCCACAATGTTCTGGAAGTGATGGGCACATGTTGATCTGATTGATATTGGACCACTGGTGTACATGCTCTTGTAACCCATGTTAGGGAAACTTGTAACTCTCGGTGCTGGTTTAAATCTGCCACCAAATGTTTCTCTGAGATACATTTTAGCCACACGTTTCGCAGTCTCATTTGTATTGTGATCGTTTTCTGTGTCGATAACAAGACTGTCTAACACACCTTGCAGTTTTTCCTGCACTTCTGCTTGTAATTGATCCAACTCTCCATCCTCTATGAACTCGGCGATGTTGTCATTGGAATGAAATCTTTTTCCTGCTTTTTTAATTCTCTCTTTTATCTTTTTACTGATTGGTCCTTCGGGTACCCAACTATCTTTTAATATATCTTCGCTCATTATTGTATTTCCTTCTTGTGTGTCTTGTTATACCATTGTACAGCAGTTGCCACCACGTTGTCAATTGAACTTTGCGTGGGCTCCCATCCTAGTACCTTCTTTACCTTATCAATATCTGCCACGAGATATGCTGGATCTCCTGGTCTGTTATCGTGCATCTCTATATTCATTTTACCTGTGTGTTTTTGCACGGTCTCAATAAGTTCTTTGTTTGATGCAGGTGCACCTGATCCTAAATTAAAAACTTCGGATACCTCATTCTCAGAAGCATAGTTCAAAGCCTTGATATGTGCGTCTGCTAGGTCCATCACATGCACGTAATCTCTAACACACGTTCCGTCTGGTGTGTCATACTTGTCACCAAAAATCTTAAATGTCTTGCCCTGCCTAGAGGCATCTATAGCCAAAGGTACAATGTGTGTCTCTTTTTCTCTTAACTCACCCACGTCACCTTCCGGATCCGCCCCAGCGGCATTGAAATACCTTAGACCAACACTTGATAAACCATAAGCACCTAGATAATCTTTACACAACATTTCCATCATCAATTTACTACTGCCATATGCACTAATGGGTTTAGCGACATCTGACTCTCTACATTTCCTAAAACCTGGATCACCGTATGTGGCCGCACTAGAACTATACACAAACGTTTTTACACCACACTCGATAAGTTTATCTAGTAAGGATACTGTCACAATAAAATTGTTTTTGTAATACAAGGATGGATTAGCAACACTTTCAGGAACACTAGTACTACCTGCAAAATGTATACAACTGGTTATGTTGTACCTCTTTATGAGTTCTTCAAGCCTGTCAACTTCCTGTGGGAGTTGTATGGTGTGAACTGGACCATATGATTTAAGACCTTCTCTGTAATGACGATCTACCGTTACTGGCAGATAGCCATTCTTGGCTAGTAGTTTGCAAGTGTGCGAACCCACGTAACCTGCTCCGCCTGTTACTAGAACAGCCTTGCTAGAGCCTTTAATATTTGGGTTCTGAAACTGGTGTCCTGTAGTGTCTTCCATCTCTTCTCCATTGTTCTCCCTTGCCTGTCATAATGTCAATCATCCTGTCTATGGTACCGTCGGTCCAGTCAGAAATCTTGCCTATACTAGGGGATGGTTTGCTTAATAATACTTCTAGTTTGTTGATTGCGTCTTCCATTGACCATGGAACATACATTCTCGTGTGATCATTTGCGAAAGTCTCTGGGAATGATCTGTATGCCGGAAACAGTGTGTTGCAACCCATTGCGTCTGCTTCTGACACTGTGTTTGAAACCCAGTCCTGTAAAGCACAGTTGAACATCACTCTCGAGTCTGCAAGTAGTTCGTAGTACTCGTTCTTCTTCAAGTTCTCATGTATGGTCAGTGTGCCTTGCTCCGCAAGATATTTGGCTTCGTCTACAAAGAATTGGTTGTTTGATCTCAAAGGACCACCTTGACATATCGCGAATTCAACATCTGGGTGTTTCTCTTTGTATTTCAATGCCAGCGTCATGTAGAATTGTGGCTGTTTCTCTTGATCCCATCTCGCTCCAAAAATCACTCTCTGTTTCCTTTCAATGAAAGGCTTCCTGTCTGGAACTCTACCTTGCACCTCTTCCTTGCCAAAGCTCAATCCTGATATGTTGTATATGGGAGCAGACCAGTTTGCTATACGCATATGCGCCACCATCTCTTCATTGGTTGCAAGTATTTTTACATTAGGCATTTCATTACACATCTGTTCATACATGCTCATCCATTTGCTCATGCCCCATACGTGTACGAAGTCATCTGGATCTATGGCCTGTGCTAGACATCTCAGATATATCGTTGGTCTGTGTTTCTCTTCAACTTGATGTAATATGTAGGGCAATGATTCCATGCCCGGCTGGAACATGTCCTCAAAGAATATCACGTCCTTGTCTGTGACCTCTCCATTACGCATCATCTGGACTAGATTCATCATCTGGCTCATGCCAAAGTATGACCTTCCGTGTGCGTCCAGCACCTGTCCAACACTGATCGCTTTAGTATCGTCTATTGTAGTACCTGGTACCACAACGTAATCAATTCCTCTTTTCTTGTATGCTCTTTCAGTCCAGTCTTGTAGTTGTAAAGTGTATCTGCCTTCGTATGGCTCTAGGCCCATGTAAAATATTTTCAAAATACCTCCTTATAAAATTGTTGGAAAATTTTGCTACTGTCTATGTTTCTTCTTTTGTCCATTTTTTGTAATTCTTGCTTCGTGTTAGTAATACTAGCATGAAAAGTTGTATCAGTCAAATAGGAAAGCACATTCTCATAACTATTCTGTAACAAAAATCCAGGCTTTTTGTTTATCTGCTCTTGGAAAAGAACTTTACACTCATCGAGAACTTTGTTTGGTAAGTTCAATATATTGAGTGCGATTGGCGTGTATAAAGGACCTAGCACAAAACTATTATTATGGAACCCTATTGATTTGAAAAAATCTATCGTGTTGAATATGGATTTGTAGTTTAACACAAAGTATAACATGTTTAATGATATCTTGTGATCAATCTTTCTAATAATTTTAAGGTTATCCAAGAACTCTTGCCATGCTCCGTGAAATCGTATGTACTCAAATTCTTCTTCAATTGATTCCACACTCACGGTCCAATGCACATTCTTAAATTGGCATAGTAAATCAAACACTCCAGTTCTTGTCTTACTTAGATTTGTGTTCACTCGTATGTGCACCTCTGGATTCTCTTTTAGTAATAGTTCGAGAAATTCCTTGTTTTCCTTCATGAGCATGGGTTCTCCGCCTGCTAGATAGACATTTCTTAGGTCCTTGATATTAGAGTATAGGTATTTTTTCAGGCTGTCTTTTGAATTTTGGTCTTTTGGCACCTTTTCGCCTAACTCGGTCGCCCATTTACTGCTGTACATAGATCCGCAATAGACACAGGCAAAATTACACTTGTTGGACCATCGCACGTCCACGTGATGTAACTTGAAGTTGTCAGCACTTTCTAATAGGTCTTTGGATAGGTGTGGAGTAATTTCTCTAGCATAATACAATCTACTGCTGAGAGATCCAAAGTCTTTGGCTCTATGTTTCTCCTGCAGGTAACAGCCTTCACAATTCTTAGGAAATTTTCCTTCTAGCATCTCTTGCCTTAGACTAGAGTTTTTTTCTACGAGTTCTTGTATGGAGTTTTCTTTGAGACTACCTATTACTTCTTTACTGATTATACAGTTCTTTACGTCTCCGTTTGGATCTACTTGAAATCCGGTCCACGGGATCACACAGAAGTTTTTATCTAGTACACGTCTTGACATATTACTATTTAGATGTAATTTGTTTCTGGTAAAATTTTATTCTTACTTGTCTGCAAAATCGTTATACAGAGTGTATTTGGCAGTCAATTCATCGCCTGATCTGATTGGTTTTGTGGTCACCAAATACTTTACAGGCAGTTGATGCCAAAAGCCTGCAACATTCTTGCAGTTAGGATTATCAGAATGATTGTAGAATGCACCTAAGGCTGTCCTTATGCTACCATGTGGGAAATTCTTATTGAGCACGTGTACTATCCCTAGCACCACATCCTCATCAAAATCTCTTGTCGCAAACAGACCCAGTCCTTGTACAGCAGACTCCTTAATAGTTAATCCATCAGGTAAAGGTTTATACATTTGACTTGATAAAATCTAACATTGTTTTTGCGTCAGAGACCTCAAATGGGTCGGTGTCATCACTTGAATTATTTTGTCCTTCTTCAACGAACTGTTTGATTATCTCACCATTGTCAACTAGCATTGAGTATCTCCAAGATCTCATACCAAAACCCTGTGCTGGTTTGCTTACAAGGAATCCTGCCCCTTGCGTGAAAACGCCTTCACCATCGCCCAGTGGTTTTACTTTCTTGACATCTTGATTTTTAAACCATGCGTTCATCACAAATGCATCATTAACCGACAAGCAATATACTTCGTCTATGCCCTGTGCTTTGAACTCATCGTACATTTCCTCGTATCCTGGTAGTTGTTGTGAACTACAAGTTGGTGTAAATGCTCCTGGTAATGCAAATACTACAACTTTCTTGTTGTCAAATATTTCTGCTGTATCTAGATCTTTCCATTCACCGCCTATGAATCCACAACCGCCTATTGCAGTTTCGTCGCCTGTTCTTGTTTTAAAGTTAGTGTATGGTACTCTCATATTATTTTCTCTCCTTGACTAATTTAACCTTACCTTGGTCTGTGTGTTTTATTTTGTGATTGTTTTGTACAGCAAGTTGTAGGAATGTTTCGTATTTTTCTTCTTTGACCATCAGTGTTATACACTCATCAAGGTCTTCTCCTACATCTTCATATCCTGCGTATGCCCAGATAAAGTCCTTGCCATACTTCATGCCAAGGTTACCTGCTGTTGTGCAGATGTTAGCCACTGCGTCAACTGTATCATATCCAGCATTCAACCCGCCGCCCTCTACAGGCAAGTGTCCCATTCTAGTTGTCGCTCTCTTTTGTTGTATATGAATCTCTTTCATTATATCCCGCCCATTACTGGTACTTCGTAAACTGCATGGCTTCCATTTTCACCATCTTCACTTACGTCTATCTCAATTTTTCTACCTGGATACTTCTTTGTTATGGCCATGTACAAGTCATCACTCATCATCTCACATGATTTGTAATCCAGTTTCATTGTGCCGTCCGCATACATGTTCTCGATCCATCTCTTGAACTGTATGAATTCTATATCCCTGTCGTCATGTGTTACTTCTATTGCAACTTTGAAATGGAATATGTGTCTGTGTACGTATCCTAGGAAACTTACATCATACTCGTCACCTGTTGCAAGTTTAGGATCATCCAGAGCCGCCGGGTATTTGTGCAACCCTTCTTTTCTAAAAGTAACCCATATCATTTTATGACCTTTGTTGGCTTGTTCTGTTAATGCTTGATCCCTCATTTGTTCAGTACTCATTTTTTCCCCTTTGTTTTTAGTCTTGCTTCTAATCTTTTTACTTTTGCTTCCAGTTCCTCGACTCTTCTCACGTAGTAGTCTGTGCCATGCAATCCCATTTTCTCTAGATTTTTATTGTGTCTGTTCCATTGGTTGAAAACAGCAACACCTTCCTTGTAATCAATATCTTCTTTAGACTGCTTTTTTGGCATTGTTCTCCTCTATCGGTTCATCCTGTTTGTATTCATCCCAAGATGTGAATCCTGCACTTTGTTTGAAATGGTTCATGCTCATTGTCCACACACCTGGTCCTGTTGCATTGAAATCTACGTCATCTACTTTTATACATAGATTATCATCCTCCTCTGAATTAGGGAATATCACAGAACAGAATGGTATAAACTTCTCCTCTTTCCATATGTCTTTGAATCTTTCCTTGACTTCTGTGTGTACGCTGTGTTGATAGTCTATCGTGCACCAGTAACCGCTGTCCATTAATCTTTTAATCAGTTGTGATGTGTTGGCTATATTGTGCATGAAACTTCTGTTTGCTCCAAAGTAAATTGCTTCTGCATTGACCTGTTCTGCTAGTTCTACTATCTGATCAAACAGTAAATCATTCCTCGCAAGGAACAATGTTTGTTTACCAAGTGCGGGTGTGTGCTCTATCTCTAGACCTGAAAATACACCTACACTATCACTTTTGCCTGTCTTGTAATCTCTGTCCATGTTATTATTATATTACTGTTTGATCAACTTGTCAACGTGGCTTTTGCCTTTGCGATGGCATCTTTAACCATTAGTTTGGTCCTCTTCAGCCTTGACAAAATATCCTTACTCTCGGTACTCCTGTCTTTGAGCCTGTCTTTGGTAAGTTGTTTTACCTTTTTGTCGAGATATATGTGTTCTTCCTCGAGTTTCTCGAGTTTTTTACTTCTTCTCTTTGCTATTCTCATATTATTCTCCTAGTTGTTTTAATTCAGGTAATACATCTATCAATTTCTGTGATCGCAAACGATCTAGGGTGTTCATCCTCATTATAAATTCATCTACATGTTTGGTATTATCAATATTATTTTCTAGAAACTCCTTGGTCTGCTTTAATGATCTAGCAAATTCGCCATGTGCAATATTACTAAACTTATCGTCATTTAATATGGTGCTTGTTTTGAGATAACTCTCTATGTCCGCTATTGCTTTCTCTTTCATAAATCTCGGAGCGAACATTGGATCTAGGTATCTAGGATGTTGTACAAGTTGAAACCATACTCCTGCAAACTGTTTTGGGTTACTGGCAATATACTCCTCAACAAATTTGAACATTTCATCAAGCCTTGTCATATTCAACCACTGAACTGTTGTGTTTAATGCGATTCCAACATTGTTTTGTCCTATAGTGTATAAATTTTCTTTGACCTTTTCCCAGTTAGATGGAAACCTTATATAATTTGCTAGATCGCCTGTGCCATCTATGGATACACTGAAATGTACATTGTTAAAGTCTTTGACTACTTTCAAGAAATCCTTGTTCACGTTTGTTGCATTTGTTGTAAAGATTAAATCTATATTTTTACTGTAGCCTGTTTCTATTATTCTCTGTATGTAATCTAAATTACGTTTAATAATTGTGGGTTCGCCACCTGTCATAAAAACCCTCTTCACATACGGAATCCAATTATCCAGTGATTCCCATGTGTCGTCGTCGAGCTCGATCAATTTTTTATCTGGTTTGTCCTCGCCCCAATTCTCGTCCGGATTTTTCAATATTTCATCTGCAATCTGACTACTCCATTCACTTACACACATCCTACATTTTAAGTTACATAGATTACCCAGTCTCAGGTCAAGGTAAAAAGGTGTATCATGTATTTTTCCTTCTTTTACTTCTTGTATGTGTTTTTCGTATATTTGATTGCTGTGCTGTCTAAGACTGCTGTAGCCTCTTTTTTCTTTATCCCAACAATCCCAGCAACCTCTGTCCTGCTTGTTGTCGAGGAAATTTTGTCTTATGTTTTTTAATTGTTCGCTATGCCAGTATTGTTCTTTTGAATTGACCTGCAGTTCTCCAGTATATGCACAGCACGGAGTTATTTTGGTTGGAGTAACAAAGGCGTGTACAAATGGCATAATGCAAAAATTGTCTGCCATACTGCTATTTATTCGAACAATGAACTGAAATTGTTCGTTCCTTTCCCACCGCCTGTGGCTCTAGCCCACCTGTTACCTCTTATATCTGCTAGGTAACTTGATGCGTTTGAGATTACATCCATTGGTTTCTCACTAGTGAATACCTCTTCCACCAAAGTGTTGAAGTACAGTATGTTCCTCGGAACGTAAATGCTTGGCTCATCAGTCTTGTCACTCGCTTTTGTTTTTCTCCAGTGTTTCACTTCTGGTCTGTGTTTCCTTGATTCTATGTCGTTCAAATCGTTTGCTATTTGTATTGCTCTGATCTGATTGTATACGTTGTGTGCCATCATTAACACGTAACTGAAACTGTCCCAACTAGTAGCACCGATTTTGCCATTCTTATTCATATCCTGCTCACCATACCAACAGACATCTTTCATTTTCAATCTACGTCCAATACCGCTATCAAATGGAAATTGTATATCAGATCCTTTCAATGTTTTATCATCTGGAGCCTTGTCCATTACAAATGACCATCTGTCTGGTGTAAATGAGTTGTGTGTGTATACAAGTCCATTGGCAGTTGATAAGAATGCAGATGCACTATCAAAACTTATTGTGAAGTTAGGATTTATATGTTTTCTAACTTGCCTTTGTACCTGAGTAAGATAACAACCCCAATCCATTTGTGATGTTCCTAGTACGTGCATCCAATCTTTGCCGTCAAGTTTCTTCTCATCTCTCATTATGATCAATCTTTTTAGCATGACTTCCATGTCGCACATGTTAATACCGCCCATTGCCCAGCCTTCAAATTCGAAGTCTTTGACAGCATCATACCATATCTGTGCCGTGTTCCAGTCGTCGCCTTGCAACACATTTAATAATTTTGTTTGTCCTAGTCTGTTCTTCTGGAAGAACTTGTTATTGTATATTGTTCCGTCTAGTGTGTCTTGAAAACTTGTTAATCCTGTTTTAGGTGAGTTAAGATCATCTGCCGCCCATGTGGGTACGTCTAGTGTCATTGCCCAATCGCTTGTTAATTCTAACCAATTAAGTATGTCTGATCTCACTTTGTTTGCTTTGTTACCCTCGAAATCTTTCCAGTCAAACTTAATTACACCTTTTCCTATCTGATATCCACCCGAGTCGCCGACTATTGTGCTGAACTTCCTATCTCTGTTGACAAACATGTGATCTCTGTCATTAACCTTCTCCATGTCCAAGCAGGCATGCCCTGCCGAGTACAATGCTGTTGGATAAGTGAACATACCCTTGTCTGGATTGATAAAGTTTAATCCTTCAACGCCATTGTCAAAACCATTTGGAATTCTCTCTTCCGAGATGTGTTTGCCTTCTGAAACTCTCTGCTTACTGATAAACGTGTTGTAGAAGTTTGAAATAGCAGGCAGGAACACTGCGAAGTCTCTGCTCAACTCCCCTAAATGCTCCTGCTTGATATTTTCTGTCGTCATTATTGCGCCTGTGCTGGTATGATGTATTGATACTTGCCTAAGCCTGAATCAACAGAGACCTGCATCGCACCCTCGTTAGAGAAGTGTAATGTGACCTTTGCCGAGTCTGAAAGTTTAAGTATTTGTAGCACCTGTCCTACGGGCCAACTCCAACCTTTGTTAAGTGTTCCCTTAACGTCAGTTGCAAACGTGAACTCACCACCATGCGATGCTTGATCACCAAAAGTGAAAATCAAGTTTCCATCCTCAGTTCTCACAACGAATGAGTTGTGTTCAGTGTTTGCTGTTGCCTGGAAGTTGAATCTTTGCACACTTGCCACTGAAGGTTCGATCTCAACGTCCCACGTAACACCTTTGAACTTCACGGTCTTAAGTTTCTCATTGATAATCTCAGCATTCATAAATCTGTAGTCATTCTTGAAGTCACCCTTTTCATTCTCAAAATGGATTCCTGTAGGAATGGTTGCACCGTTTCTCTCACCGGACAACACAGTTATTTTTGCTTTCTCCTTGTACTCTGGACACTTCAAGTGGATGTCTAACTTACCCATTTGAGGCATACCAAACGTACCAGACATTTCTGTCTCTGGCTTGTGGAAAGACCCTTGTAAGATCACAGATCTGTCTTCTGCCATACTGTCAATTGACGTCTCTTTGTCGTCGCCAGTAATTTTAACAAGATCTAAGAACCCCAGTCCATGCGTATGTTTAACGATGTCTTTTAAGATGTCTATCATAATGTTCTTATTGTATAGGATATTTAGGTCTTAGTCTAGTGTTATTTCAGAAACTTTGTACACTGCTGGATTTTGTTTACCAGATTTCTTGAATATAGCATAACTGGCGCCAGGTCTAAATTGGTTCATCTCTACTATTTCGTAACCCTCGTCTTTGATTATCTGTGTCATTGCAGTCTTGGTATTATAGTTCCAATAACCACGTTTTGCTTCATGTAGGTCCATGTCATAATGACAGTCTGCATATTGTATGAAACAATAACCACCTGGTATTAGCACTCTCTTGATATCTTTAAGATATTGTTGTATGTGTTTCTGTGTGAAGAAAACAAATGTGTCCCAACTGAATACAAAATTACAACTGCCCTGTGGTATATTTGAACATTCTGTGTTATTGGTCTTATAGAATTTCAAATGTTTCCTATGCATAGCAGGGAACTTTCCTGATATTGGGGGAATAATCTTGTGTGTTATGTCTAAGAAGAAATTAGTCCTCCATGCCTTGAACTCCGTGGAAAACATTCCATTGCCTGGACCAATCTCTAGGCTGTTGTAAAGGTTAGTCTTTGCAAATTGAAATATTTTGGTTCGTATCTGCCTTAAGAGTGCAGAATCAACATTAGGATTTTGTTTTTTTTGCTCTAGATCTCTAGCGAACCATTCCGGAGTCTTGTCCATCCTGTCGATCACCTCACTGTTGTTGGCGTCTACGGCCAATGCAATATCCTTTAGGATCTTGAGATTTGAATCTACCAACTCCTGTAGGTCCTCTTTTTTAACTTTTTCTAGTTTTTCAATTAATAATTTAATTTCTTCTATGCTTAACATAACAGTATTTAGAATTCAAACAGTTTATTAAATGTGTTACTGGTTTCTGTCGATTGTACGTCCCAATCCAGCACACCAATCAAATTATCTAGTTTTTGATCTAGTATTCCAGTTTCCATAGAATCACCGTCGAACGGCAGTTCCTTGAACCACTCCGGTATACGCATCTCATCCACAGGATATGCTATACTTGTATAGCCTAGTGGATTCTGTTTCAATTTACAAACGATAACTTTTGCACCATCTGTTATAGGCATTGAATATTTGTCACCATACATTTCTCTGCACCTGTTCCAATTCATACTTGCTCTAACATGCCCGGGCATATTTGCTCTACCGGCCTTTTCCTCGGCCGCTGTGTACTTGGTCATGTTGTTCGCTCTCTTGGGAGATCCTTTCTCCCAGCCTGGCATGGCTTTGAACTCTGCCCTGAATGTGCTGATTCTATCTAGTACGTCCTTCTCATCTTTTCCTTGCAACACCATGTACAGTATTTCACTCAGGAAGTCCTGTACGAATACAGGTGTGTCTGATCGTTTAAGATCTAGTCCCATCGCTTTCATCTTGCCATCCTTGCCCTCGACATCTGCACGTTTACCCTCTTTGTCATAGTAGAGTACAGCATATCTTTTCTTTGTGATAAACAATCCTTTTGATGCAACAAGTTCTCTACCTGCCGCGATGACTTCTCCACGTGTGCTTGGCGTATGGAATGCCTTGGTCATAAATGATTTGAATGAGCTGTTAACCTCATCTGCTATTTTGTCATAAAGTGCTACAACAGAATCTTTGGTCCATGATATAACACCTTCTTTTATCTCTTTCTGCAGTGTCTTGAATGCTGAGAAGTAAACGGAATCTGTGTCTCCGTACACAATGCTTTCACCTTTATGGTCATACTGTCCTGTCACAACCTCGTTGACCTTACTGGCCATGTGTTTCGTGATACATCTTCCTGTGAGTGTTACACTTTGTCCAATCCTCATGTCAAAGAACCTGCACCCAGGGTTTAGGATTGCCCCATACAGACTGTTCAAGTTGATCTTTTTGACCAACTGTCTCTTGTCCCAATACTCTCTTTCGATTTCGTTATCTCCACAATCACGCATCTTCCTTTGCATTTCTTGTCTCTCCTCATACCAACGTTTCAACAGTCCTGGAATGATTGCTTCGTATTCGTATGTGAATATTGTACCGTTCGCACTCAACATCCATTTGTTGTTACCGTCAAACACCAACTCATACAGTTGTGCCGCCGACATCCTGACGCTAGTATCATCTCCCCAGTCCACTATGATCTCCGTGCCTTTCTCTTGATTCATTACTGCAACATATTCCCAACTGCCAAATTGGCTGTCCCATGCCGCCGCGAATGATTTCTTTGCATGTTTGGCCCTGTTTATCTCTGCAGATGTTATCACAGGTCTTATTTGTCCTATGATTGTTTCCGGTCCCATGTTCAGTGCCCTAATTACGGAAGGATACAGCGAGTTGATGTCAACAGATCCTATCCAGTCGTGTATTCCTTTTTGTGGTGTTGCCACGTGGGCTCCTGCCGCCGGTTGATTCTCCTCACCGTCTTTCTTGTATTTCCTACCTGGGACGATCATGCCACGTCTGTGCGTCTCGTTCACGATCGCTTGTTCTGTTACTGCGACCGCACCCATTGTTGTTTGTAGTAGTACAGTGTTTTGGTGTGCTATCTCATTGGCAAGTTCTATAAACTTCAGTTTCTTCTCCAGTTTGGCCAACAGTGCAGTATCCTGTCTGTTGTATTCTATGAACAGGCCAAAGTCGTTCTTGTACAAGTTATCAAGTGAACCTTCGTAAATTGTTTTCCGCTCGTCTAACTCATGCTCGCCTATCGCATCTAGTCTAAAACTGTGTCTTTCCTCGTATGTGTATTTCCTATATAGTTCCAGCAAGTCCAGGTGTACCCGTCCCACTAGATCAAAACTCAACTGTTCTCGACCATACTTCTCAAACACCCTCTTTCTAGGCTTTTCACCCCAAAAACAAAGACGTCTTGTGTCATCTGAACTCAATACTTTCTGTATTCTACCCACTGTGTACGGAATATCATAACCTTCGCTGTTCCATCCTGACAGTATGTCTGCGTCTTGCACTAATTCTAAAAATGCATCTAGCATGTCCTTCTCTTTTTCAAAGAGCATCGTGTTGTCAAATCTCTTGGTCAGTTCTTTTGCATCATCCATGCTGATTGTTTTAGGAGGTACTGCGAATGTGACCAGTTGGTCCGTCCAACTCATGTAACAACTTATGGCAGTTATGGGCATGAACGGATCATCTGTTGTTGAATAACCCCTCTCAGGATCAAAGTCGACTTCGATATCAAAGAACATCGTGTTCAACTTAGGAGTCTCTTTGCCCAAGTAGTTCTCTTCAAGACATCTGAACACAGGATTTATATCATGCTCGTAAAGTGTCTTGTTGGATCTGATCCTCTGCTCTTTTATGAATTCTTTCTGTGTTGCACACTGGACTCTCTGTAAGGGTGCGCCAGTCATTGATCTGTGTTTACCCCTTGCGTCCTCGTAGTAGAAAACATACCTTGCATCGTACTCAACGAACACACGACCTTTTTTAGGATCACGTTCTACAACGTATATCTTGTCTTCGTCTCTTTTATATAATGCATCTATGTAACTCATCTTACCACCATCCTGCGGCTACGCCGTATCCAAATATATTAACACATGCAAAGTAAAAAGTCAAAATCATTACCCATGCCGCACCTCTTCTGTATGATGCATAACATTGTGTCAATGCACCAACTAGGAATCCTGGATACACTATTAACATGTTAGGATTTCTGGCTTCTATTGCTAGGGTCATGCTGGCCGCAACTGTAAACACGAAACTGACTAGTTCAAAGTAGAATGCAGTAGTATCGGATTTATAACTGTGGAGCCAGAACGATCTGACTCGGTCTAGCATTAAAGTTTGCCGGCTGTGTTTAGTATGCTTTCCAGCGTGTCCATCTCGTCAGCGATGTTCTGGTAGTTGCCTTTGTGTGCAACGGATATCGCCTTGTTGATAAGTGCTGGTTTCAATTCTAGTTCTTCTGAGATTGCTTTTACTGTGTCCTTCAATCCACCTTTCAAGTCCTCTACTTCACCTAGTACCTGTGAGCCTTGGGAAATGATTTGAATCAATTTCTGCTTTTCAGCATCATTAAAGTTTCTTACTGCCATTTGTTTCTCCTGTTGTTATCCAACAAGTATATAACAGAATTGTAAGGAATGCAAATTATTTTTTCTTTTTGGTGTTGACGTTTATTGCTTTACCACGTCTGTCCGGATTTGGATCTTTTCTTCTTTTCCTTGATGCCGCACTTGCTCTGCCTTTTTTACCCAGTGCGTGTGCCTTCTTGGCCGGTAAGCATTTAGGTTTACCTTCACCCTTGCTCTTGCCACCACATGCTCCTCTGATTTTACCACCTGGACCCATTCGTACCCATTTGTCTTTAAACCACTTCTTTAAGTCTTCGTTTAGTGATTCGTGTAGTACAAGACCGTGACAGTTAACGCAGAAGTCAACATGTTCTTTTTTAACGCAGTTGGGTACACGTTTGCCGAACATGGTCTTCATGCCCTTCTTGGTGTAGCCCTTCCAACACTTCTCTGTGATTATCTCGCTGGCTCTCATTATTTCTTCTTGCTGTTGCCCCAGTTGGCCGCACCTTTTTTACGACACTGCACTAATGCACCACTGGCGTAGGCCGATGGCCATACTTTGTATCTTGATTTTACTTTGTGATAGCAGGCGTCTTGTTTCTCTGCTAGTTGTTCGAATTCTTGTTCTGTGATTCCTGTGACTTCAGTGATCTTCATGTTACCACTTCCTACATGACCAATATCTTGCTTTGGTCTTTGGTCCTGGGTTTGCACAGTTGTGACGTGCTCTAAATGATTTTCTTGCTTTTGGATTAGATTTCCTAATTCTCATTGTTTTTCTTTTTGCACTCGTACCGCCATGTCCAAAGTTTACTTTTTTAACATTGCCTGTCTTTGGATCCTTAACGTACACTTTGAATTTTTTAGTGTCACCACGCATGGGTTTGTTAAGTGGAACTTTCCTGCCTTGGTACTCTGCGTCAAATAAATCTGTTTCGTCTTCTGGGAAACCTAGTGAACCAAGCACTTCCTCGAAGTCCTCGTCCTCTGCTATGTCAAACTCATCACCCTCTGGCATTGGTTGATAGTCGTCGTGTAGTGCAGTTACTACATCAAGTAATTGATTTAAACTGTCTTTAGCAGTATCTAATTCATTGTTATCTAAATTATCTATAATAGATTGCACAACATCTTTTTTAGTTGTCATTCCATTAATGTTAAATTCTTTATCAGGGTTTTTATATAAACCAGGCTCGTCTTCTGAAACTGTTTCTTCATTCTCTTTTGGTGCTTCCTGCACTGGTGCGTTCACACCGTCAATCCTGTTTATGATGCTTCTGATCTCCACCATTGATTCTGCTATGGCCTCTTGTCCCAACTGCATCTGTGTCTTGTCTTTTGAAAAAGTCATGGTTTTTGCCAGTCCCCTGCTACCCGCACTTGCCGGTGACTGGATCTGTTTGCCCGCGGGCACGTGCCCTGTGTCAGTCATTGCCACTTTGGCGTCTATGTATGATCCGTAGTTGTAAGGTATTGAGCTCATGTACAGTATTTATTTCCATATCACCATCTTGAAACGTTCTTTGTCTATGCCAAAGAATTTAGTTTTCCATGCACTCTGCTCAAAAAAGCCCAATTCATGCCATTCTGACTTGCGTTCCAGCATGGTCTGTGCCCGTTCATCCCAGTCCTGGTTCTGTAGGAACTCATCCATGATCTCTTTCTTGTCGGCCACTTCGTTGTAGTCGAACCCGTCATACTCCCAATGAAGCAGTTCAAACACGTTGCCCTCACGGTCACAGTAGTCTATTGAGAAATCCAGTCCCCACTTGGGCCTCATGGCAGTCAGTTTATGGAAGTGTGGCCTGTAGTCGGCCCATGTTTCAAGTTGTACCAATGCGTCACCTGAATATCCCTTGCGTTCAAACATGTAGGCATGGTTGATGTGTGGACCGTATTCCGTGTCATCTGCAGTGAACCATGGTTGACGTAGTGTGATGTGTTCTGAATTCCTGTGTCGTGTGGTAATTGCATCGTTGGCCACAGCATATAGTTGTTCCAACTTGGTGAGATCGTAACCGTTCTGGTCAAACATTTCTACAACGTCTTTGGGCGGACATGCGAATATGCTTTTTATACGCTCACTCCAATAAGGATTGGTGTTGAACTTGTTGTCGGTCAAGTGTAACTGCATACACTTATTTAATTTTTTAGATTATTTTTTGTCTGCTGGATCTAGATCGTTTGTGAACTTGTCTTCTGCAGATGCTTCTATTTCTACTTCTTCACCTTCGTCAAACTCTGGGTCTAACATGTCTACTTCACCATCCGTGTCTAGTTCGTCGGATTTGTCTTCTGCTTCTTCCTCACCGTCTTTTTCTGGTGTGTGTGGTTCTTCTTTGTTCCTGTCGTAGTCTACAAAGTCTTTTACTTTCTCGTCAACTTTTTCTTCTGGTGCTTCGGCCTGTTCAGCGTCTGCTATGATCTCAGTAGTCTCTGGAGTCTTGATGAGAATGTTTGATGATTCCTCGTTGTAAACTGCTTCATTGTCTGAGATTGTGTTGTACAGTTCCACGAGAGCAGAATCTTCTGCATCTTTGATGTACTCTGCGATATCTTTTGTGATAACTTCTCTAAATGATTTTGAGTCATACGTTTGTTCTTCTTTTTGTTCCGTCTTCAGTTCTGCCAACTGTGCTTCCAATTCTGCTATCTTGTCTAATCTATTTACTTCCTCATTAACTTCTTTCTTGATTGAAGTCGCTATAGAGTCATCTGCGTCTGATTCTTTTATTGCTTTAGCAATACTTGATTCCGATTTTGGTTCTGCTGTGATAGACTCAACGAGTGCTTTTGCTTTCTTTGAGTGCTTTGCAGGTTCCACATATTCTTTGATTCCTGCCAATTTGGCTATGTCAGCCAATGAAACTTCTTTGTCATCTAACACTTTTGGTGCTTTGCCAACTGCTTCCATCATGGACTGTCTTTCCTGCTCTGGAGTAATGTTGCTCATCGCGTTTAAACGTCTTACTAGGTTTGCGAAACTGTTGTCGGCTGTGCTCATATGAAGTATTTATATTTGTTATATGTTTATTTAAGGCGTTGTTTTAGGTTTACTGCTAGTTTTGACTCGTATGCCATGCCCTCTGTCTTCATGAACTTGGCGTATTTGTCCTGCATGTCCGCTACATGCGATAGATCCTTGCCAGAACTCAGTCTAACCTTGGCATCTGACAGATCTTTTTCTATCATTTTTGCCAGTTCTGTGTTGCCCGAATCTTGTGCCAGTTCCAATGCTGTGTTCATGGCTTTGACAGCCGGTATTGAATTGTCTATTGCATTGTTAATTGAGTTGGCTCCGGCCAGTCCTGCCACAATAACTCCCGCCATTGCTAGCCTTTTACCCCATTCTTTTATGCCTTCGTCGAGTTCTGCCTCTCTCAACTTATCATAGTTCTTCTTAAAGAAGTGCTGTGCCAATCTCTCGTCTGATGTTTTGTATGCTGACTTCTCGTGTTTGTCCAACACGTCATAAACTTGCTTGCCATCCTTGCCTTTGTACATTGAAATGTAAGGTTTTATATATGATTCTTCATTGGCGTGTATGGCCGCTTGTTGTTTCTGACGCATAGGATGTCCTTTACCATGGATACCTTTCTTGCGTCCGTCACCTTCGTCTGTGCTTTTTCTGTTCTCTTTTGCCATCTCTTTCTCAACTTCGTTCACTCTCTTCTTAAGAATTCTCATCATGCCAGGTTTAGTGTCAACATCTTCTGCCCTGCATTTTCTCTCCAATATTTCGTCTAAATGCTTTTGTATGATTCCTGCGTGTCTCTGCACCAACGCACCGTCCAGCTCTTCTCTGTATGGATTTAACTTCTGGTAGTCCTCGTAGTGGTACACTGCCTGTAGGTAGTCTGCCGCTAAATTAAGTTTAGTCTGCACCCAACCCTCTAGGTCGTCACCTTTGTTAATCATGTCCAGTAGTTCAATTGCCATCTTTGCAGTTGCGTACAACTGTGATTTGCTCATGTGTCCCTCGCCAGCGTCCTCGTTGGCTGTCCTAAGTGCGTCAGCAACGTCTGGCTGTTGTGACAGACCTTTCCTGACTTTCTCTATGGTGCTGGTTGCCTTGGACATGTTGTCCTTGTTCCTCTTGTCGAACGCTATGCCCTTGGCCATCTTGATCTCTTTATCCGTGGCCGGAGTGTCTTCCTTCTTAATCATGTTTGTGTTGGCTTTCTTGCCAGCACCTAATTTGTCTGCAATTCTATTTCCTATTGCATTTCCGGCACCACTGGCCGCCGCTACACCTAATGCCATAAGTGGGTTTTCTTTTACACCTTGCATGGTGCCTGTGCCTTTGGGCATTCGTTTCATCTCTGACATGCCGTCGTCATCGTAAGTGCCTACCTTGGAACCTGCCGTGTAACCGTGTACGCTCTTCACATAGTTTGATGCTAGATCAATCTTCTTGGCCACCCAAGATTCCATCTCTGCACCATCGTCTATCATGTTGTGTATCTTGATTGCGTGTGTGCCAATTTTTAACAATTGGTTCAGTGCCATGCCCGCTTCGTATGTGTCCGGCTTTGGTTCCGGCTTCTGCATCATGTCTGATAATTCGTTGAACTTCATGTTATATAAAGGCTACGTGTGTTAATTCTGGATGTGTTTTTTTAATTCTTACTGCTTCGTCGTGGTACATCTTGATCTCTTTGTCGTTGTGACCAAACTGGCTCAATTTGCCTATGAATGTGTTGATGTCTATTGGACCCGAGTTCTCGAAGTCTGGATCCATTCCTACCTTGCTTAAAAATTCTCTTGCGGCGAAGTTGCTTCTGTGTGGAGTTTGTGTTTCAAAACCATCCGGGTATGTCCATCTGACACCACCATCCGGGTCTTTCTCTTTCATGTATCCCATGAAATCTGCACCTTCTCTTATGAATTCATTTGCTTTCATACCAATATTTATGCTTCGCAGGCCTCACACCTACACTGCTTACAAACTTCAATTTCGTGTGTTTTTGAACCTTCTGATGCGTATCCTATCTCTGTTCTTTTGGATACTTTGCCACAATGACTATCAAATCCACAGTTCTTACATTTGATAGGATCTGTTAGGACTAAAGGTTCCATTAGTACATGTTTCTAGACACTGCTGGTCCACCAAACAGGCTAGTGCCCTTCATGTCCAGTGCGTTGTCTGTGGGTTTCTGTTTCTTGGGTTTTGGCACGTTGGGTGCTTTTGTACCCGATCTACCAGGAGATCCTGTGTATGATTTCTTGAATCGGTCCTTGCCAATTGCTATGTGTGGTGATGTAACTGATGCTATATTACCCGCACTTGTGGCACCGGCAGTTGCCTGCTCTTGCACTCTTTTTATGATTACTTCGTTGATCTTCATTGTAGATATTTATTCCTTTGATTTTTCCCTTAACTCTACTTTGCAATCATGTTTCACTGCCAATGGATCATTGTTGGTGCTTGTATTGACTACATTCGTCACAAAATCAAAGTACTTCTTGTAATGGTGCTGTAGCCATGCCGTGGCGAATCTATCAAGCACAAAGTAACCTTTAGGGATTGTGCCATCCTTCACTAGTAGGTGTGTTTTGTGTTTCTTTCTGATGTCAAAGTGCATTTTAAAATTTCCACCTTGCCCCATGTATCTCTGATCCTCCCGGTCTGGATGCTGTGAAATCCCAGGCCAAGTAAGTGCATTATCTATTATTGTTGACTCTTTTCCAATTTTAGCTCTTTGTGATCTTTTAATTATACTTCGTAAAATGGATTGGTTAGAGTCTATGTCCTTGCTCATGAGGAACACAGGACTAATACAGACCATACTTCTTTTAGTCATGAATCCGTTGTTGTAGTTGGATTTGTTGCTAGACACTTCTATTGTAAGTTTGGTTTGATCAGTCCAGGTCGATGAGTCTACTTCTATCATTTTATATTTTGCTGGCGAGGAATACTTGTAAACTCTAGTAGAACTACAGCCTCGTTTGTAACAAGGATAGTTATCTTCTACATTGAATTCTTCACGTATGGAAACTTCGGTCGATTGTTCGTTATCACAGTTAAATTGATCTAACAAAGATCCGTCCAAAAAGACTGATATCACGGGCAAATCTTTATTTCTTTCGAATACTTGATAGCCTATTATGAGATTGTACTTCATACAGAAGTAATTATTATTTCTTTTTACGTCCGCTCTTCATGTTGGCACACCAGTGATACATTTTGGCCTTCTCACCACTGCTGTTTTTTGCTCTCTTACGCAGTGCTGTGACAGATCCGTTACAACTGGCACCCGACTTCTTTACTCTGCCTGGTCTGCTCTTGCCTTTCTTTTTACCATCCGCGAAGTTCTCGTTGAACTCTTTCCAGTCCAACTTCAATTTTTTCACGTTCATGTACTCGCCGCCCACAGGCACGTCTTTTGTCGCATTCTGTTTTGTTACTATGCCAACCCCTGCGGCTTCTTCTTCCAGTTCAGGATGATATTCCCAACGAACATTCTTTGCATCTTTTGAAACAGATTCACCATCTATTTTGACTTCTATTGGCATTGCCTCTTTAGGGTTATTATACCAATAATATGAATCATAACTTCCGTCTTCGTTGCTTGTTATTACGAGACCTCGTGTGTGTTCATTATCCTCTGCCTGCAATACCATTTTTTTGCCAGTAGGTAATTTTAGATCTGGACTATGTTCATCTTCGTTTGCCTTGTTGTTGCCCACGTTCTTGAAGCCAAACCTATTGTTTGGACCTGTTCCGGGTTTGTGTATGAGACCCATCGTGTCCGCCGTGTGTGGCATTATTATGAATTCTTTTATCTTCATTTTTTCTTCCCTGCACAGTGGGCCTTCTGTGAGAATCCTTTTGGGTTGCTACAGTTTATGGACTTCTTGTATTTGTTGCTCCAGCCTTCCACCCTGTATGGATATGCCATCATTGAATGGTATCCCATCCTTGATCTTCCCTTGGCCTGCTTTTCGTATTTTTTTAAGATCTTGTTTACGTCTGGGTGTACGTATTTTGTCGCCAGTATTTCTTTAATCTTCATTGACGTCTACTGATCCGTGCCTGCCGTCTTTTGCTGGATTGCCTTCTTTTAATACTCTCGCCCATGCTGTCATGTTGATAGCACAGTTCTTTACTTGATCCACTGTGTCGTCGTCCTGTGTTATCTCGTCCACGCCTTGTGCTTTCGATTCAACGTTTGCCTGTGGCACTATCGTGAATCCAAAGTTTGAAGCAAAACTATAAAGGTTGCCGTGTATCTTTTGGAATCCATCTCCGCCACCGGATATAAGACTGCCAAATACTTTATTATAGAAAGGTTGATGCTTGTTTTCTTTTGCCCAGTTGTATATTGGATCCATCCTTTCCATTATTGCCTGTATGTGTGAACTCTGTCCACTCCACCATATAGGTGTGGCAAACACGACACCGTCTGCTTTGAACATTTTCATTAATTCTGGTTTTAGGTCATCATCAATGTCCACGGTGCCTCTTTGGTAGTTGAGTTCAGCCATCGTTACAACTTCGCATTCGTTCCCTAGTTTTTCAAATGCCAGTTTTAACATCTGTACAACTTTGCTGGTGTTTGACTCTGCGTCTGCCTTCAATGTTCCGTTGTAGATTACGAACTTCATTCCGCCGCCCTCATTGTTATCACACCACAGGCTAACCTATCACCTGCGTTGCCCGTTTTCAAACTCTCTGCGTCTCCACCCTTGCCTAGATCATCTTTGTCTGAGTGTACAACGAATCCTCTGCCGATCACTGACCTATCACCTAGCAAGTCTACTCTCTTTGCTTCTATTGTGAAACTGGCAGTGCCTGAATCGTTTGCTGTAATATTACCAAGATCTCCCACGTGTCCTTCGCTGATGTCACCGTGATCAACTCCATCTGGGTTGTAGTGTCCGCCCATTGATTTACAACCATCTGACATGTCACCAAACTCGTGTATATGGAAACCGTGTTCTCCCGGGGTAAGTCCAGTGATGGTGCCTTTGACTAGTGTTGCTGTTCCTGGCGCCTGTATAAGCAGGATTGACCCCTTAACGGTGTCAGAATGCTCCAATATGCACTGTGCCACAGTTGTTTCCTGTGCTTCGGTAATACTGTTTACCTTGCTACAACTACATTCCTTGGCTTTGGTCCTAGGACAACTTGTTTCTGTGAATTCCATGGCTCGCATATGCGAGTATTTATTTGTTTTATTGGCTTATTTTTTTATTTGTTTTATCCACTTATCATTTCTTTCGAGCCATTCACTGTGGAACGTTTTCAAAGATGAGAGATTTTTCTCATGGTAAATCTCCATGTCCTTCATGATGCCTATCAACTTATCTACCGAATACAAATCAATTATGTTGACTGCCTTGGCGTTCGGTTGTTTTTTATATTTTTTTTGTGCGTTCCTGTATGATGAATTGATCACTTCGTCGAGATTATCATGATTGATTTTTCTCGCAACACTGTCGGGCAGATGTTTTTTATACCATACCATGGCTAGGTTTTTATCATTGTTGTGAACTTTTTCGAAATACATCTTTTTTATAATCTCTAGTAGGGAGTCATCATAATCTATATAATAGAATTTACTGGGCCAATTTATGAATTCCTCATACCATACATGACACACTTCTACGGGCTGGGCATCGTCCAGATGATTTAACATTGTGTCCATCTTTTGTCCATCTCCAAATATAGTAAGATTTTTCCTTTTAAAGATAGATGATTCTATCACTCTACCGTTATTGTCGATTTTGTTAACATCTACATCGGATGTGATTATCTGGCAAGATTGATAGAGAAAATCTCCATGGGTGCCGCCCTGTGCTAATATAATTATTTTAGGAAATGCCATAACAATTTGCTTAATTTCAAATGAGATTCAGGCCCATAGTGTGTTCCACTGACGTCATGATCTATGCTTTCTACAATCCTCATCAACTTATAATCTTCTAACTTTAAATCAACAGGAACAGTATGATATATATTTTTATCATTTTCGATGGACATAATCAGTTTTTTTAATTGTTTGAGGTCAGTTGATTTCCAACAAAAAACAATCTTGCATTGAGCATGGTCTTTATAATTTTCTTTTAGTAAGTCGTAATTTATTAATAATTCTTCTTCGGTGTATGAGCCATACAAACCAAAATTCCAACTATTGAAATAATTTGAGAATCTTTCATTGACTGTGACCCCTATACCGGCCAGGTAACTGCAACCAAAGAAAATCACAGAGGGTTTGTTACTGTACTGATTTCCCTCTCTAAAGCCGTAAGAGTCAAACTTATAAACTACTTTTCCGGTCTGGTCTAGGCCGTATCTGTCAACGGAGGAACCTGCTAGGGAAAGCATTTTTTTATTACAATTATTAAACACAATCTATTCTATGTTATAGAGCTTTTTTAATTTATTTTTTAATCCTAGACTTATCATCTTATGAAATTTTTCTCCAGGAAGATCTCTCAACAAGGTACTTATAAAGGGAGGATTCCATATTAAACAATTTTGATGTTGTTTTATTTCATTAGGCATGTTGTGATCCGGTTCGTCACACGCGAAAAAAATCCATTTTTCATCTTTCAACATATGTTCTAATTTTTTGAAAAGTTCGATAAAAGACTTTAAATTTTCATCAGCATCTGTATTCAATTTCCCGGCTTTCTTCTGTGGAGAGAATCGCCTATCTAGTCCAATGAACTGAACAACATACACAGCAGGTTTAAATTGCTCCATGTTTTTTACAGATTCCACAGTGTTGATTATTTCTTGGTTGTCAACGAACATGCAACCTTGGGCAAAGTTATATGCTTTAAATTCTTTAGAAGTTAGTTCTTGACTGAGTTTGTGAGCAAAAGATAATTCCCATGGGAGACCTATAGAGGATGTTATTGCTGAACCAAAAAAACAAATAGCATCTTTTTCGTTTACATCATAGTCTAGATTATTAATGAATCCTTGATTGTTAAAATTATATTTTAAAATACCCCTCATGTCTTGACCTATCTTCGTACAATATGACGAGGTATACTCATCATAGTATGATTTAGGGAAAGCCATTTTACTTTTTGCGAGGCATTGGGTTTTCACCAGTGAGTCTAGGTTGTGCGAACCATAGTTTGAACCACTCGTCTGTGCCCGGTTTGATGTTGTGTTTTCTCTGATATTGTGATTTTTGTGTTCCCACGTAGGATAGATTCTCGCCCATTGAATCTTCTGTCCGATGAGGATTGTCATACAATCCTGCTAACTTCTTTATCCTCTCTAGTTCGTCCACTAGATAGTCCAGTCCTTCTGTTGTTGTTTCGTAGGTTTGTGTGCTTTGACTTTCTCTACCTTGCCACCCTTGGCCAAGAACTTCTTCATCTTCTCGTCAAGTTCTCTCTGTAACTCTTGTGGTGTCTTGGGTACATCACCCATAGCGTATGCTCTATTGATCCCGCTGAACTTTGCCATAGTCTTCTAGTCCTTTCTGTACTTTGTTTAATTGATCTCTGTTTGCTTGGTATAGTATTCCGTAACCTCCGGCCGCCTGCCATTTCTGTATGTTGACTGGTCTATCGTCGATCAGAATGTTGGGTGTGCCTGTTGCTTTATCCTTGGCATAAGTTTCTTTCCTGCCTGTAACAATTATCTCATCTGGTTTCTCGATTTTATTCTGTATCCATAATTTTTTATATTTTGCTGAATTCTCATGATCACCTCTCAATGGTGATGTGTTTATGCTGAATTTTCCACCTGTGAATTTCTTCACCATGTCTATAAGTGCATCTGCTGTTGAAAACTTTGGCAACACTGCGAAGAAGTCTGTGCCTGTGATTCTGTCTATGACTTCTTTCTTGAGATCTTTTGTCTTGTCGTTGGTCAGTTGCTTCCAGTGTTCAACACCATAAAGGAATTCAACACCACCAAAGAAGTCTGCTAGTACCCCGTCCATATCAAGATATACAATTGGCTTTGTATCTGTCATATTCTCATTATACAACTTCTTGTTGTTTTCGTCAACTTCTTTACCAAATCTATCTTGGATTCTGTCGTAAAGTACCTTACCTTTATCTCCGCCCATTACCATTTTAGAGAATTCATGTTCCTGTCCCTTCATGGCAAGTTCTCTGGCCTTGGATGCCGAGACTCCTGTAATGTCATCTGCGTCTGGATCTCTTTGTCCGGCACTGACAACCTGTATCTCATCAAATGTGTATTCTATATTACCGGCCTTGGTCTTCTGTCCATTGTACTGATTCAATAACTTTTGGAATTGCATGACTCTATCGTCGCCAGCAATCATTATTACTCTTGTCCTGCCTTCTTGTTCGAGCACCTTCATGACTTTGATTATCGTGTTAGCTCGGATGTCACCGAATGATAGATTCTTGTCTGATTGGAAGTGCTGTCTTAGGTATGATAATTTTGTTGTGAAATCTAGTGGATCTTTCTCTGTGCCACCGGTGTGGGAAAGGAACACAAATCCCTTGCCATTAACCTGTTTGGCCATTGACTGTACTTTCTGAATTAGTTTCTCGTGTCCTATTGTGGGAGGATTGAATCGGCCAAAGGCAAAGACTGCTGTTGAACGATCGTCCTCGTTAAGAAACAGTTCCCTGAGGTGCATCGTATTCGCCTTGCTTTATGTTTTCTAATTCTCTGTCTGATATCACTCTCGCAACCTGCTCTCTTGTCTCTTTAGGAAACATGTTGCTAACATCGTCTTGTGTTGAACCAAATTCTTTTACGTATTCTTTTGCGGCATCATCCACGAGGTACATCCAAAGTTTCTGTGCTTTCTCATGGTCGTACACGTTCTTGGCTACTTTTCTTCTGATGTTCGATATAATTGGCATGAAACGTCTACGATACAGTTCCTCATTGTTCATGATGTACGTATCCAGCTCGTTTACTGCGTCTGAGTCTATGTTCTCTATGATGAATTGTGATGCTCTCATATAAGCATATTTATTAGTAAAGATTCTCTAACAGCCACATGTAAAACGGTGATGAGAATGTAAATGTCCATCTTCCGTTAAATCCCATCTGTGTGACGTTCTTGAAGGATTCTTGCAGTTCATTTTCCAACTCACGTTGCTGTGTAGCCCATGGTTCTGGATACGTTGGGGTATAAACTCCTTCATACACTAATGCTCCTATGTTTATCTCGTCTATCTCTATGTCTTTTATGTGCAATAGTTGGTCCTTGAGTAGATCGCCATTCTCGTTGACCACAGTTTGATTCTTTCCTTTTCCTGATCTGTTGATAATCAGCTCGTAGTTCTCACCTTCTGTCAATTCGTGTTCGAACTCGATAACATCAGGTTTGTTTTCAGTGCCTGTGATATCACCTGCGAAATAGCTCTTGTTGCCGAGCATGATCTCTGCATGGGGAGGCTTGTCCCACATGGTTGCATACAGTTCTAGTTTAAATTTTAGTTTTTCGGTTCCCATTCAAATTCCAATCCGGCTGTTCTACCTGTGTATGGTATATTTACATCATCCCTGAATAGCTCAATGAATAACTGAGTTCCTGGTACTTGCACTTTCATGTACTTGTCTGTTCGCTCCAATACGTCTGCTTCCTTGGTCCTGTCATTGTTTGTACAGGTTATTGTTATTGTTTCCATTTGTACATCCTTTCAAAGTGTTCTCTTATTTTAGCATCATCTCCGCCCTGTGTCTTGAATTCTTTTATGAAATGTTCTATCAATGTTGCCGCCAGTCTTCTGTATTCTGGTAATGACTGTGCCTCAATTTTTTTTACAGAGTCCTGTGGTGGACTTTGTATTATTGTGTTCAGTGGCACTTGGGTCAACCAGGTTCCTGCCTTGCACATATCGTTCTGTATCTTGTGTGTTTCCGCGGTGGGATTGAATGTTGGCATCATCCTACGTGATTCGTCAACCAGTATCGACATCAGGGTTCCGAAGTAATCCTCGTTGTGTATTTCTTTTTGCATTATTTCTTAATTGGTATGAATTTATCTGTCTCGAGATCGTAAACTAGTCCGTGTTTAGTGCTGTTGTCTACAGTTTTGCTGAACAAGTCTGCCTTCATTTTGCCATCCTTGTCAAAACACTTGGGGTTCTTCATCCATAAAAACTTACAACTGCCTGCGAACTTCTTCACGAAGTTCATTCCTACTTCGACACCGTCGTTGTTGGCTACACCAGACTTGTCCATTCTGTATTCTGCTGTGAAGTTGAAACTGGCATCCAGGTCATCTGCTCCTGACTTGTTGTAGTAGAAGCCTATGTTCTTCTCTTTCGTGCCCTGTGTAAGGTTGCTGTTTATGTCCGTGTAGTTTATCGTTCCATCTAGATTAACGCTTTCGGCTACTTCCAAATCCATCGTTCCCGATGTTATGTGACTTGGAAGTGAGAACGACCAACCGAAAGTTGTGTGCGTATCTTTGTGTATTTCATACGCCAACCTGTAAGATTCTGTTTCTATGTCTGAGAATGATTTGATCAGACTGTTGTCTGTTGTGTTAACATCTGTGAAGCCTTTAGAGTAATCCAGGGTCAACACGTTGTTGCCCAACTGGTACGCAACACCAATATTTGCCGATGTCGTATCGTTGTTGTCACCGACAGCCAACACACCATCTGAACTGTTGCCCAACCATGTGTCCTGCTCACTCATGTGTCCCAGTGACGTTTTCAGTTTAAATTTGTTATTGAAGTAGAAGTCTTTTCCTACGTTTAATGAATAATCTCCCGAACCATTTTCACCTGTGTAAACACCAAAGTTGTAGTTTTTAATAAGATTCCACTGTCCGCCCTGTGCGAAACTGCCGTACATCTGTTGATGTGGTAGGAATGTGTTCTTGTTGTCCACCAGCATCTCAACGTCAGAATATTTTCTATTATCTTTTACAGTGAAACTTGATCCCAGATCCATGTAATAGTTCCTGTCGTAGTCGTCAAGTACCATTATTTTCAAGTTTAGTAGGCTTGATGGTGCCGCTGTACCTGTGGAATAATATGTGTTGTTCAAACTCACAGTAGGATGATCTACTCTGCCTGATGTTGCCAATCCAACTGCACCCTGTGGTTTGGTTGCTTCGTTAAGATCCAACATACCTTGACCGTGTACGTTCACGTTGTAGTCATTGCCGAACATGGTCTTGTCTGCTGTGTTCATCACAAGTTTCACAAGGTTATCACCTGCCATGTAAGGCCACATCTGATTCAACACACCGAACGCACCCGTCACGTGCGGAGCCGCCATACTTGTCCCAGAGCCATTGTTGTAAGCACCATTTGGTGTGGCCGCCATAATGTTAAATCCCGGTGCCAGTATGTAGAAGTCCGATATCCTGTTCGTGTCGTTACAGGTGTTGTTGCTTGTATTAATTTTTAAGCAAACATGTCCGGCCTTGTTACCTTCAACCTCAGTACCGTTCCAGTTACCAACTATGACCATCTTGCCACCCAGTATAAGATTTCCGTTGCTGTCTTCCTCTACTGCCCATATGCCAGGATCGCCTGCGTGTGCATATCCTGAATTACCTGCAGAGTTCACTAGTATGATGTCACTGTCTGTTGCAACTTTCCAGTAACTCGAATCTCCTTGTCCGTTATTGCTGGCCATCTTTTCGACCAACTCACTTGCTTTGTAGGTACCGTCATCCAATTGTGTCACTGTGCTGGTCCATTGATTCCGTGTGTTAGGATCGTTGTCGTGATCTGTGTAGTCTTTGAAATATGCACTGTTGTTGAAACTCATGTTCACAGCCACTATGTTCATGCCTTCTCCACCATTTGATTCAGCAGACTTGAGCTTCGCAAAATCGTGCAAGGCCAACTGTGCTTGGTTAATGCTGATTCTTGCGTTACTGTGCCGGTCTATGTTAGCACCGACCAGTTTTGCATCAAAGGCCACCCCGTGCGTGTTGTTATTCTTGACTAATGAATACTCCGTTACAGGAGTACCGTTCACCCATTTTTGAGTAGATGTGTAATCTCCTGTGGTTAATCTGCCATTGGCATCGTAGGAGTCTCCGGTTTTTTTACCTGCAATGATGCTGGCAACGTGTGTGCCGTGCCATTGTCTTTCTACAACTGTTCCGTTGTATGGGTCATAATTTTTATAGTAAAGGTATTTGCCATCCAGGTTCTCATGATCAGTGTCCTGCCAAGTGTCGAGTACTCCGAGCACTGCACCTTTACCTGTCCAACCCCTCGCATAGGCATCCGCGGCGTTTATCGTATTGAGACCGTAATTGCTATTGTATTCTGCTGTCTTGTGATCTGCAACAGTTGTGCTCATGTTTGCGGTCACTGTACCTAGGTTGATGTCATCATCAGTGTAGGCATTGGAAACAAGTTGTGTGCTTATCTGTGTGCCAGAATCACTTGTTGTTACAACTCGATCGGCAGTTGATTCACTCTGTAATATGTTTTCAGATCTAGCAGATTGGCTTAACTGTGTAGTAGACCAGTCTCCTGTCACGACAATTGCCGAACCGTTTACTATTTCGGTAGTACCGTCTTTGTATGTCAGTTGTTGTCTAGGAGTTGTGGTTGTCACTGTCCTTGAATCTTTCTTGACTGTGTCTGTGTAGTTTCTAGTTCTGTAGACTCTTGTTGTGATCGGTGTGGTAACGACTGTATCAACATATCTTACTACTGTCACGGTGGCTGTGTTGTCTCCGTGGTCTGTGGTTGTTGTCACATCTCTGTTTGCATTATTAGTAGTAGCACTACCTTCCTGTGTTTCCGTTGATGTGTCCGTCGCATCTGTGTGTGTTGTTTCTGTGTAGTTTGCCGAATTTTCAGTTACTGCAACAACAGTCGAATCAATATTTGTTGTTGCCGTTATAGGATTATCACCTGTTCTAGTTTCTGTAACTTCTGCAACAGTAGGATCCAAATCTGCTGTTGTGGTGTTAAGCACTGAACAAGTCTGTGCACCGTTTGATGTTGTATTGTTTAAAAATGTTGTTCTTACGAATGAACATCTAGTTGTTACCGTTGTTCTTATGTTTGTGGTTGTGGTTGTTTTTGTTCTAGTTTCATCACCACCTCCTGCGTGTACAGTAGACCATTCAGTGTAACTCACACTTGATGTGCCTGTTGCGTCTGACGTTTCATCGTTGTCATTGTTGATCGTTTGTACTGATTTAATTTTTTTAGTATTTGCATACTCACTTGAAGTGGAATTTTTCTCTTGCTCGATAATCTCATTTGCCTTAGTTTCTTTATCTACAAGGTTGTAATCTGCTAGGGTAATAGTTTGTCCGTTAGCAACTTTTTGTATCACAGGCTTAACATAGTTCTGTAGGTAAAGCATGGCCGCATGTGCCTGCTTGAATGAGTCTGAATTATAGACATGATATTTCTCTGCATCAGTTTGATTACTAATCAGTTCTTCGGTCTGATCCCATAAACTTTTTGCTGTTTGTAATTGTGTAAGAAGTGTGTTTGCTTGATCGATATCACCCTGGTCAGGACCTGTGATCACACCCTTTATAGCACTTATGTCACCGCTTGATATGGCGAATTGAAAATCAGATAAAAGATTACTGTAAGAACTAACCAAACTTGCTGATCCAGATAAGTTTGATAGATCATCGTTAATAAAATTACCAACATCTCCAACTGCTCCACCACTGCCACCACCGCCACCACAGGCAGTAAGTGAAATACCAGCCAGACCGGCCAGTACTGTGTTCTTTAATTTGCTCCTAAGTTTCATAATATTGCCCCCATTAAAGTAGCACCCACTAAAAATGATAGGATGTATCTTGTGTATAAGGAAAAGGGTCGAGATATTTTGTATCCGTTCTCTCTAAGGCAAATCACGTGAGCATCAATTGATTCCGCTGTGATGTTAACATCTACTGTCTGTATCTGTTCTAAGTCTTTATCGTTCATGTTATTAGTATAACATGGAACCTAGATGTGTCAACTCAAGTTGGTCTTACAAAAACCTAATGATTATGCGAGTTTTTTTACGATAACTACTTTAGATGCCTACTTTATTAACATCAGGTTGCAGTTTCAGTGAATGTATTAGTAGCCATATAGACACCTGGCCCAGACACCTGGCAAGATTCCTACCAAAACATAAACACATTTCAAAGGCTATGGGATCACAAGGCAACGGATTGATCAGCAGAAGTATAATATACGAATGTTCAAGGATGGAACATTCTGAATTGTTGGTGGGCATAATGTGGTCAGGTCCTGATAGGCATGACTTTTACAATTCGCGGGTGACCTATGATCAAAATATTGATTATTGGATGAACAATCCAACTGGTTTTGTTTACAATCAACCGCCTAGTTGGGTAATATGTAATGTTCATTGGCAAAACGAACAGTCAAAAAACTATTATAAAAATTTTCATGACAACACAGGGGCATATATTTCTACACTTGAACATATACTTTTTGCACAAATGTATCTTAAAATGAATAACATAAAATATTTTATGACCACATACATGGACGAAGTATTGCCTAACACACTTGCACAACACCCTCATACTGAACATCTTTATAAACAGATAGACTTTGATAGTTTTCTACCTGTATCTAGTATGTACACCTGGTGTAAAGACAGTAGTGGGCTACCACTTCCTTACAAGGAAGCGACACATCCAAGCACTGAACAACACAAAGCCTTTGTGGACAAGGTCGTTTGGCCACGGGTAAAAAACTTTATGTAGTTACTGTAGATGGTCTATATATTTGGTAAAGTAATGCTCTCTATTTGAAAGTAGTCTTTTTTTGATGTTCTCGGTCATTTCAAAACCTTTGTCCAATACGTCTTTGTTGTCATCTAACAGTACATCTATCCTTTTTTCATGATCCTCAACTTTATCGTATGAATGATTAAAAATATCGTCAAATAGATCAAATCCCCAATTTCTCAGGAATTCAACGTGATCTTTGTTGCTTACATACAGGGCAGGATGTAGTGCAATAAAACATTGTGTTGTTTTTTCAGTCACAAAGTCGAAAGGCAGTGTAGTCCTTGTCTCGGTTACTAACGAAAAACAACATTGGTTATATAGTTTACTGGCCACTAGCAGATTTTTTGTGTTGGTGAGATATTCTTTATTGCTATTGTGCCAATCTCGATAATCTAAGAGATTCCAATCATTTTCAAGGGGACTGTTTATTCCACGTTGTTTATAGGAGATGACGCAGTTAGCATTGTCCTTTAACTTTTTGTATATGATGTCTCGGTGCTGTCGTATATTTCGATTTAAGCACAGAAACTTATTTGTCTTGTTCGTAAAATTGAACACTTGTTCGAGTTCATCTTTGTGCTTAATAGCGTTATCAAGGTGTTGCTGTAGGAAAAAAGGATGCCATTTAATTTTTAGGGCAGGGTATAATTTATTCAACCCTTTGTGCCAAGTGTAAAAAGTTATTTTTGAAATATCCTGTTTGTAGTGGTCTATGTATTTTTCTAATTCAAGAACTTTGTTATTTTTGAATGTAAGATCATCTTGTAGATATATTTTATTGCACTGCTCAACTGGTGGTGTGTCTATATCCCACCCTGTTTGGGGACTGTGCTTGAACCAACCTCCATTGGGATCCAATTGCTTTAGGCCACAAAGTAGGTCGCCAAGGTAAAAAGACTGATCTTTTTTTGAGAACATGGTACTAGTTGTTTAATAATACTGAACTTATTGTGCCAGCGGTAACCGAAGTTGCCTTTGCCCTTACCCAAACAAAATTTCCTGTGAAATTGGCTGTTGAAATTAAGGTACTTTGGTCAGCAGTGAATGTTGATCCAGACACATCAAACCAATCATCCTCGGTTGGAGTAGTTGCAAGTGAACCCTGCATTTTAATTGATCCTGTCATAGTTGAATTTACTTGGTACGCCACTGTGTGTACACCATCTGGTTGTGAATAGTATCCGTCACCTTTTACCTTATCACTGACGAAACCTGTGTGATCCAACGTGGTAGTTGACGAACCGTCTGATGTTTCTGTTGTCACTACTTCTTCCACAATTAATTCATTGGCAGAAGTTTCTGTTTTAACGGTGAACGTTGCATTGTTGCTAGTAGTACCTGTCACAGTTATTAAGTCTCTAACGGCAAAACCGGCCAAACTTGTGGTAGTTGATGTGATCTTGTACTCTGATCCCGTTGCAGTGAAACTGATGTCCGTGCCTGATACATTCGCTATGTGCGATTTAGATGCTAGTAGTGTAGTGCTTGTCTGTGCCATCGTTGTTATTTATTCAGTATTTTTTCTTTTGAATCTTGCTGTTTTTGGACCAAGTCCGTACACAGCGGCCAGTTCGTTTGGTTCCTGTCCGTCAACTGTCAGTATGTTTATGTACTTGATCTTGTAGGCTTTGCCATCCGCTTCACCTAGTTCTTCACAAACACAATCGTTTTCTCTGACTTTTCTTACTCTCAATAGACTTCTTTTTATCACAGGAGAACCCATCCAGTTCTTTTCGATCATGCTTTCAACGATGCTTTGATCATTGAATATGTTCTTATCTCGTAGTTTTCTTATTGCTTCCATTTTTTACCTTTCTAAATTGAATTACTTTATCTATTGCCTGCTGTGCTAACATGTATATGGGTGTCAAGTACTTCTCTTCCTTCACATAGAAGTATCCACCAAAACAGTATGGAGACTTGTTCTCCAAGAAGTCTATTATGTTGTAGTTGGTAACCAAGCAGTCATCAACGTTTCTCTCCAGGAACTCCCACAAGTTTCTCTTTTGTGTTTCATTTATTAAACTCTGTGCGTCCTTTTTTAAGTACACTTGGTACTGGTACTTGCCATGTGGTAGTCTTGTACACCCTACTGTGTCTTTTCCTAAGTTCTTAAATTTAGGATCAACAGTCTCAGAACCAATCCAGAAATCCCAAAAACGTTCTATCAAATGTTGCGACTTGTCTAAGTCAGAATAGAATATGGTCTTCTTATCCTGCATACGGAACTTAACATTTTTCCTGTTCGCCATGATAAAACTGGCAAGATGATTCATGTCAGGTGCATCTGCGTATTCTTTCTTTAACCACACTAGGTGTTCATCCGTTGTTGGGTAGAACATCAGACTTCCGGGCATTTTAAAAACTGTCTTGTGACGGTACTTGCCGTAGTACAACTTATTGTGATTTTTTCTCATCAGACACTTTAGGTTTAAATTGATTCAGTGTTTGTGGCTCTTTCTTTGCTTTGAAGTTCACTGTAAGTTTGGGTACAATGTCATCGGATAATCCGACTTCGACCATACCTCCTGATGTAAGTTCTCCAAACAACATCATCTTAGATAATGGTTTCTTGATCTCATCATCAATAACTCTTTGCAATGGTCTCGCTCCAAGTTTAGCATCAAAGCCTTTTGTCATCAAGAACTCGATTGCATTATCAGTAGCATTTACTTCCACGTCTTTCTCCATAGTCATCGTGTTTAGTTCTTGCAAGAACTTCTTGACCACTGACTTCATTGTGTCTTTGCCCAGTTTGTCAAATTTGATAACTGCATCTAGTCTGTTCCTGAACTCTGGTGGGAAGAACTTCTTGAGTGCCTTGTCGTCCTCACCTTGTCTTTCGCTCTTACCAAAGCCAATGTTATTTCTTTCCTGTTCTTCAGCACCCAGGTTAGATGTCATTATGAGTGTTATGTTTCTACAGTCTGCTTTTTTACCATTAGATCCAGTCACTGTACCATAGTCCATTACTTGTAGAAGCATGTTTGATACATCTCTATGTGCTTTCTCTATCTCATCAAACAACACAACTGCGTGTGGATTCTTTTCCACTTCATTTATAAACATACCACCACCCATGTTACTGTCCTCATAGCCTACATACCCCGGAGGTGATCCTATTAGTTTTGAGATAGAATGTTTCTCTTGATATTCTGACATGTCAAATCTAATTAATTCAACACCCAGTGTTTTTGCTAGTTGTCTAGCAGTCTCGGTCTTACCACATCCTGTTGGTCCTAGGAATAAGAATGATCCTACTGGTTTGGTAAGGCTTTTCAATCCTGCTCTAGCAACTAGTATCTTGTCTGTAATAGTGTTGATTGCTTTGTCTTGTCCGTAAACTTGCAGTTTCATCTTCTCTTCGAGTGTTTTTAGATTACTAGCCTGCTTCTGAGATAATTGTTCTATGCTTATCCCTGTCATGACAGATATCTCATGAATAATTTCCTCATGATCTATCTTGCCGTCTTTCACGTTGTTCAATCTCAATCTAGCACATGCAACGTCTATTACGTCAATGGCCTTGTCAGGCAGTTTCTTGTCAGCAATAAATTTAGTTGAATAGTCCACTGCGTCCTCACAGGCTTCATCTGTTATTACACAGTTATGGAACTTTTCATAGTATTGTTTCACACCTTTTAATATCTTAACTGACGTTTCCTTAGATGGTTCTCCTACTTGTAGTCTTTGGAATCGTCTCATCAATGCTCTGTCCTTCTCAAAATACTTTCTGTATTCTTCCCATGTAGTAGAAGCAAGTACTTTAATTGATCCTTTAAGTAGTGCAGGTTTCAGCATGTTTGCCATGTCCATGTTATTGCCCTGTCCTGTTGCACCAGCACCAACTATCATGTGTGCTTCGTCTATGAACAGTATGCTCTTGCCTTTTTGATCGAGTGCGTTCACAATCAGTTTCAATCTCTCTTCAAAGTCGCCCCTGAATTTACTTCCTGCTATAAGGCTGTTTACATCTAAACTCCATACTATATGATCTTTTAAGTATCCTGGGATATCATCTTTGTTCTTTGCGATCCTTCTAGCAAGTCCCTCCACGACTGCTGTCTTACCAACACCTGGATCACCAACTATAAGAACATTGTTCTTGTTCCTCCTCGCTAGAATCTGTTTGAGATCCTCTGTTTCTTGTTCTCTGCCTATTACAGGATCTATCTTCTTATCAAAGTACTTCTGATTCAAGTTCTCACAATAACTTTTAAGTATTCTATCTGCCTGGTTGGGTCTAAGTTTCTGTTCTTGTCCTACCTCGCCTGGTCCTCCCATGCCTGCCATGCCTTCGTCTAGTATAGTTTCTGTGGACACAAGGTCTATAAGATCTTGTTTGTTCACTTGATGTTTCTTTAGGAAGAATGCGGCATAACTTTTTTTCTCAGAAAATATGGATATCAGTATGTCTATTGAACTTACATCCTGTCTGCCCTGGAACAATGCCTGTGTAAATGCTCTGTTCATTAGTCTTTCTAATGAAGCAGTTTTCCTAGGGGTCATTGGTTCACTTCCCTTTGCAATTATGTCGCTACATTTTGTATTTAGATAGTCTTCTACGTCCTTGATTAATGATCCAACGTTCACTTTGAAATCATGCAACACAGTTCCTATCCCTTTGTCTTTGATCAGAGACAGTAACACATGTTCTATAGTCACATACTCGTGCCTTCTCTTTTCTGCTTCTTTTACTGCGTTTTCAAATATGTTCTCTAGTCCTTCATTTGCTTCTAACATTTTCTATCCTTTGTTTGCCATGTCCCATCTGAGTTTAGAGACTCTCTTATTAAATGTAATACCGTCAAGGTGATCGAGTTCATGTTGGAAACATTTTGACTCCATCCCGTCGAGTTTTGCGAACCTTGTTTTGCCTTGTGTTGTTTCATATTGTATTTCTATTATCTTTGGTCTTTCTACTTTTATAAAGACATCTTTAAAACTTAGACACCCTTCCTCATCGATCACTTTTTCTTCACTGAAGTTTATCACGTGTGGATTCCAAATTATAGCATGTTTCTTAAATGTGTCAAATGTTTCGTGTCCTATTGCAAAGAATCTTTTGGTAATGCCTATTTGGTTTGCGGCCAGTCCCATGCCCCGTTCGTCCAGCATTAGTTTAATCATGTCCGCCTCAAACTTCTCGATGTCGTTGTAACCTGAGATGCTGTCATCCTTGGTCCATGGTAGGCTTGTTTGTAGCAGTGTCTCGTGTGGATATTGGAATACTTGTATCATTGTCCTTCTCTTTGTTTCAACTCTTTTAAATTTTCTTTTTTCCATTCATCTGTTGTCTCCGGATCTCCCCATAGTATAATTTCTTCTTCAGTACGACTACATCCAAGACAGTAGCCACTCTCTTGATCTAAAGTACAGATGCTTATGCACGGACTTGGTATCATAGATTCTTTATCTTTTTTAAATCTTGTGCTGACAGTTGAGGTATTAAGACGTGTACCTTTACGTAAAGATTACCTCTTATACCTATTGTTTTGTGTACTGGCATGCCTTGCCCCTTTACTTGTAGAATTGTGTTAGGCTGTGTACCTGTTGGTACCTTAACTTTAATTATTTTATCCTCTAAGGTATTGAGGTTGAATTCGTGTCCACGTATGGCTTGAAAACAATCTATGGTCTTATCAGTGTAAAGATCATTGCCCTTACGTGTGTAACCATCGGAGTCCAACACACTCATTACAACCATTAGATCACCACGTGGCACATTCTTTATACTATCATCGCCCATTCCTGTGTACTTGAATGTCACCCCGTGTTGGACACCTGCAGGTATTTTAACTGTGGCAAATTCTTCCCTGCCACTGGGCAGTTTGTAATTGATAGTTTTGTTATTATTCATCATTGCTTCTTTGATGCTGAGTGCCATCCTTACTTGTACATTTCTGTTGCCCCTCTGTTGGTTACGAACATTCCTAAATATCCTCTCGTCACCATTTCGTCCAGTGAAGTTGAACCTGCCGTTGAAATCCATGTCCCCACCATTGCCAAACCCTGAGAAGAAGTCACCAAAGATTTCCTCGTTAAAGAACGGATGTTGTCCGCCACCTGTATTGGTGCCACCAAACTTACGCATGGTATCGTAGTCGTGTCGTTTCTGTGAATCCTTTAGTGTGTTATGTGCTTCATTGATCTCTTTGAATTTTGATTCATCACCTCCCCTATCTGGGTGATGCTTCTTTGCTAGGTCCTTGAATGCTTTTGTGATATCCGCACTGGTGCTTTGTTCATTCACACCTAGTACGTCGTAATAATTTATCATATGTAATATTATATAACAGAATTATTTACTGTCAATGTGTGGTAATTATTTTTTGATGTCTGTCTTCTTGCCGTTGACGTAAAGACCAAACCAGGCCGCGCCTGCACCAACCACAACTGAAACAAATCCTGCCTGTGCATTGTTCGGAGCGTCAAGAGCCATGAACCATTGCATAGTGTTGTAGAATACCAATCCATATAAACCCATCATTATTCTTGGAACTGTTCTCCAGTTAGATAGGAACTGTGGAAGTTCGTCTCTCAAGAATACCCAAACGACCTTGATCAATGCCCAACCATCTTTAGCACCTTTTTTAATTACATTGTCGTTTTTTACAATCAGTTTGTCTTCTTTTAATTCAGCCATTATTTCACACCTTTGATTTTAGCGTTTCTTTTTCTGTGTCCGTTCCATGCCATGAAGCCACCTATTCTCAATGACCAATATGCAAGTCTGTTCATTGTGTAGAAACCGTTCACTATCACATTTATATCTCTGAATATCTCATCTGCTCTTTTCTGTGTAATTTCACCCATTGTGTCTTTTTTGTTTTTCTTAAGAAGTGTTTTGTACTTGTATGCGTAGTCATGTACAAGTCCACCTATCAATAACACACCAACTGGTGAGAAGAAAGATCTTAGGAATTTTGGAATACTTGCACCATCAAATTGGAAGCCTTCTGGTATCACATACTCGGTGCCGTCTATGTTGTATTTCCAGTCGTCTGTCAATACCCAATTTCTTGTAGAAAGTAACCACAACACAATACCTTTCCAAAAACCTTTTCCTTTTGTTTTGATGGGTAGTGGCTGTAACTTGGGCATACCTTTGTAATAGAATTTTAATTTTGTTTTTGCTCTCTTGTCTGTCCAATTTATCCATGCGGCAACAAGTACAACAGCGATCAACACTGTCCATTGCCAAAATTTTACTGCTAGTGCTAATATTATTT
>Ga0209535_1000114_pt1 | contig 49635 bp, 51 predicted proteins | sample LinPmetageLP28_FD_184041 | JGI IMG/M metagenome (GOLD analysis project Ga0209535, IMG submission 184041) | Marine viral communities from the Pacific Ocean - LP-28 (SPAdes) (version 2) | ecosystem: Environmental > Aquatic > Marine > Oceanic | place: Pacific Ocean | collected 2009-08-22 | reverse complement strand
CGTTCCTCTTAATTACTTTTATGTAATTTACGGAGAACGTAAAGACATAGGGAAACTAGAGACAGAAATTGTAGATCCAGAATACGCTAATTAATCTTTGTCTTCGACAACTTCAAAATCAGTAGGCGCATCAGCCAACCCTTTTGGTTGTTCAGGGGATTCCTGTTGCAAATGAGAACCTAGTTTTTTAGCGAGGATAGACCCAGCTTCTGCTACATTAAGACCGCCAGATTTAATAGCGATATCGATGAGTTGGATAGTGACTTGGATTTCTTCTTCGGTTAATTCAATTTTTTTCATACTTTAAATTTTATTAAAATCTATATAATAATACATGTTAAACTGTGTTTTTCTAGTCCCAATTGATCATAGAGGTATACAAGGTAAATTATTCCCTCAATATTTAGAATTACAGTCTTGGTGTGAGAAAAATAATTCTCAAATTTTCACTTCTAATGGTTTATTTTTAAACTTTGCTCGTAATTATTTAGCTACGGGAGGGGGTGGATTTGTAGATACCTCGCCACCAGATGCAGAATGGTTATTCTGGATCGACTCTGATGTCGAATTTACTATCGAAAAGATAGAATATATGATGAGCATCCCAGAAGATAAGAAATTTGTTACTGGCTGGTATAGATCTGATTATAGTGACAATGCGATGGTGGGTAACTGGGATGAAGATTTTTTTAGAAAGAACCTGCATATGCCTTTCACTTCAGTGAATTGGCTTACAAAAACAGCAGAAGAAGAGGGAAATAAATTAGTCCAAGTAGATTGGTGCGGCTTTGGATTCACCAAAGTCCATAGATCTATTTATGAACAAATGAAATACCCTTATTACCCTTTAAGGGACGCTTTTATCGAAAAATGCAACCATCCCACCAAAAAAGGAGAGATGCTTGATGTCAAAGATCTTAGCTTCGAAGATGTCAGTTTTTGTCGTAATTGCTACGAACAAACAAAAATTAAACCTTTAGTGGCCCCAAAAATGCGAGTAGGTCACTTAAAGTCGTTTTTAGTGTAATAAAAAATAGATAAATTAAAATTAAACAATATTATTAATATGCCAACTGACGATACACCAATTGAAGATTTAGTAGTGGGAGACCCCATCCCAAGAGATGAACCTTTTGTAGTCCCAGCCAGACCAGAAGAAACATTTGATTCTGTTTGGCTTCGTAGTATTAATATTTACGCACCAAACACCTCTACAGAAGACCCAAATGGAGGAAGCCTTAATATCGAAATGCTGCCTTATGACGGATCTAATGAAAACGTTCTCATAACTGCCGATAATGAGGGAGTCGAATACATTAATGTTCCTAGCCGAGTAAACGGTAGAAAACCTTTTTGGCAGTGTGTAGATGAAGTCCCAGAAGTCAAAGCAGCGATGGATGCTATTATTGCAGCCGTTCCAGCTTTAAGAACTTGGGCTGATACTCCTCCTCCACCACCTCCGACTGGAGAGGCTCCAGTGTAATTAAATTTACTCTCCTACAGAGTAAATATGGAAATGGGGAGTATTCCCCTCTTGGTAATCGTTTTTAAAGATTAGACATGGGATTTTTTTCCCATCTATGACTATTTCTCCCGAGAGGAATTGTCTGCCATTGTCCTTATTCTTTATCCAAAACGACCCCACTTTGTTCTGCGTCCACGCTGACTTTTCCGATTTCGTTGAATGTGGTTTCGAGGAGGTCGAGGAAATCTCTTTTTGCATGATATGGTAATTGGGTATATTGTTTCTTCAATCGACGATATACCCTTTTTGAAACTGCGTCAACAGGATTACTGATTTTTCTAAGTTTTTTAGCGACTCTTTGGTTCATAATTTAGCGATGTATGTTTCGGAATCTTTGACAAATCCCATTTTTTCGTAGAATTTAGCTACTTTGCGAGATTTGGGATGAGCTTCTACACAACTCATCATCACATATTTAAATTCTTTTTCTCTAGCAAACTTCATAGCGATGCCCAAAAGTTTTTGACCGACTCTTGGATTTTTAGAAAGCCAAAGATATTCCGAAAATATCTCTTTTCCAAATTTTTCGTTCTTGTTATTTAAGAATGCAATCATCGCGTCGAATTCACCTTCATCATTGTAATTAGCCCAGACAAAGAAATCCCAAGCCAAAATAGATTTATCTCCGAAAGCATTAACGATATATTCTGTGTCGTGAGTTAAAAAGTGACCTTGTTTTTCATTTTCGAAAGCAAATAGATCATCCATATCATCCATAAGATTTTTGAAATCTTTAGGGTCTAGTATCCTCTTGATCATTTATTCAAAGCGACAATGAGCTTTCTGGCTTCTTTAGCTGGGATATCAGAAAAAGAACTCCATGTCTTAGCTCCTTCGTTTCTATATTTTTCGCTCTTCCACAAGTCGCGCAGAACGTCTTTGCATGACTCAAATGAATCTACTCCATGTTTTTCTCTTAACGTCTTCATAAGAAGCTCTACAGGAGTAACAGCGGTAGCTATAGCATCTGCCTCAACTGCTTGACCTACCCCTTGTGACTTATCAATCTCATCTGCTCCAACGATGTGGATATTGAGATAATTACGGACACAACGGACAAAAGCTCGATTGCAAGCAATAGTTTCGAGAAACTTAGCACAAAAAGCGTCTGTATTCGCTAGGGTCGCATTAGCTACATCAGAGTAAGAAACTCCACAAGCTGCTGATTCATAGTTGTTGGTCCATTGTATGGTGCATTTAGCAGTGACATATCCTTCTGCGATATTCTCTGTTTTAAAGGCTACCTTGTAGTATCCACGCATCTTGGCAAGTTCCTTAATACCTCCAAGCATAATTAGAAGTTGCTTATCATCTAAGCCCTCTGTCGATGTGGGCAATGGCTTATTTCGTGCATCGAACCAACCTTTGTTGGGATACAAGAACTCTGGCTTAATCATCGCCCTCCAATCAATAGATCCATCCTCATTAAATACATAATCCACATTCTCTAATAAACCATGCTCGTTGCGTTGATACGCATCGGGTCCATAGAATTTCTTTGCTGTTTTCTTTTTTGCTGTTTTAGTCGCGCTCATAAATATAAAAATGGTCTGATTCTCTCCAATATTCAGGAGTATCAAGCACTTTATTGTTACTGTCAAGACCTTTTTTCCAGTGTGCGTGACTTAAATACTCTTTTCCCCCCTCGACAAGCCTCAAGGAAGACATAAATCTAGAATCCTCACTAAGCTCACAAGGAGCTTTTTTATCATTGTAGTAAGGTATCACAGGAATATCGAAATATTTATTCCTTATGTTACTTAATTCCTCTTCTTTTTTGACTATTATAGACAAGTCTATATCCATGTTTTTTAGTATTTCGAAGTAGTTTTCTGGAATAGAATCCCAACTCTCATCTAAAAATAAATAAAATTTATTTACATTTTTCGCTATTTTTTGCAGTCCGTGAGGTTGAATCAAACTATTGGCGAAAATAGTAACAGGGTATGAAGAACAATACTTCATAAAACAATCCTCGTCAAAAGCGTAATCAGCACGGATCATTAATTCTTGCCCAGATTTTAATCTTAAAGGAGTAAAAGAAGTAGGAATCACTTCTATAACAGGATTTTGGAATGATGAGCCTACATATTTAGTATTAAATCTAATATCTTCTTTTTCTATTTCAAGAAAATTTAGAACAGATTGAGCAACAACTTCAGGTTTTATACTGTCAATTTGTTTTTTAGGGTCTTCGATACTAAAACATGGTTTTTTGTCCCATTTCGGCTCTAATGATACATTTATAGATTCATCAGAAAAAATAGGTTTTGCATTAGCGGCAAAAACATTACCAAATAGAGTGACTGTAGGTAATTTTTTAGAGCTGGATAGCTGGGCCAAAGCGCTATCGCAACCCAAATGAACTAGAGATTTAGATAAAATATAAGACTGTTGTTTAAAAGAAATATTTAAAGCAGCGTCTACCCCTTCTATTTTTTTAGAACCCCCCAACTGTACGACTTTGATTTTTGCACGTTCTAGGAAAGGTTTTAAAAGACTAACTACTATATCGTAGTGAGAATAAGTTTTTGAGGAAACATTAGAAGCTTGATGAATAGTTATATACTTATCGAAGCCAATAGGGAAATAATGATCCTTTACGACAGGACCACTTATTTTAACACCTAAACTTTTTGCGTATTCTTCAATTAAATGAGCCATTATTTTAGTGAAAATTCATGTTTATCTAACCCGTTGTGGATGTAAGATACGTTTTTTTGGGTAGTAGAGTGTGGATAAAACACCATATCGAAATAACCTTCGTGATCAGATACGCCCTCCATAATCAAAGAGTTTTCTACCACAGGATTGTAAGGAAGTAATTTATAAATAGCTGGATTGTCATCAATATAAGAGTAACATTCAGGTTTAGTGAAAATATAAATATTATACTCTTTGTATTGCGACTTTAAGTTTTTCAATAAAGAGTTAACTAATAGAACATCCACCTCACTCTGTGGTATGACTACAGCTATTCTTTTACCGCTTCCTTCTTTAGATAGCAATTCTTCTAAAGCTGGAGTTTCCAACTTTTGAGTTTCTTGTATAGCGACCCTTTTAAAGTAATTAACAATTTCATCTGGTCTTTTGCCAGATTGTAGTTGATTCATCCAGTGTTTAAAACCTTGAGAATTTTCGTCAACATCATCGTGCAAAATGTTTTTGTAGATGTCAATTAAAAACTCTCCTTGAGAAGCGTAGTCGTTTCTAGGTTGATAATTAGGATTATAATCCAATCCTTTAGAATCAAAATTGTAATCTACAGGAGGCATTTCATCAATTATCTCTTCAAGCTGTTTGCCTATGACTTCAACACTGAAATTATCTACAACCCACTGTCTAGATTTTTTTTCCATAGTGACCCTTTTTTCTCGCTCCATATCTCGAACTAACTCTAGCTTCTTAGCTATATCGTCAGCAGAAGTAGATGCTTTAATAAATTGAGTCCCAGGCTCTCTATACTCGTTCCACTCTAAAGGTATACCCCCAGACTCTTCAGAACAGCTATCTTCTCCACAAGAATAATTAGTTACTAAAGTAATCATCTCTGTGAGTTTAGCTTCTTGAATCGGAATCTCTTGACCACCACTTGTAAAAGGATGGCAGTATACATCCATCAAATTGTAGATTTCGTTTAATTGAGAGTCACTTACTCCTCTACCTGCATTAGTTGTATTCACAGATTTTTCTGTGCCACAAGAAGCGCATGTAAGTTCTTGCCCCCTGAAAGGGGCTATATGATACACTCCACATTTATTACAAATATAAGTAGTGAGAACATCTTCTGGATTGATACCCTTTTCTTTAATTAGTCTAGGGATATCCCAACCTTCAGACCAGTGTGTGTGTAATAGCAATTTTGCTTTTGGCTCTTTTTCTTTAAATAGTTTAAACCCTTCGAGCATATTAGGGACACTTTTCCGTAATTGATTTCTAAATACAAAACCAACAATAAATTCATCAGATATATTATTAGACTTTCTTAAGGAAGTTCTTTTTTCATCGCTCAACCTAAAAAATTTACTCGTATCTAAAGATCCCCTTAAAGTATTCACATGGTTATAACCCATGTCCTTCATTGCTGCCTCTGCAAAAGAAGCCCAAACATAATAATTTTTGATTTTAGGAGCATACTCAATAGCTTGAGGCAAGATGGGGAGACTATCTAATGTAGTCCAAATCATTGTATTGATTTTATTCCACCAAGGTTTTGTATGAAAAGAACTGAAAGCCCAAATATCTTCCATGCCAATATAAACATCAGGCTCGAATTCTTTAATAGCTTTATCTACTAATTTGCGACCATAACCTTCCGCTCTTTGATCTTCAGCACTTAACCCTTGTAACTCGTTAGGCTGGAGACCAGACCCTCGACACTCCCAAGGTAAAAGCTTTGTAACAGGATCGTCCCATTGCACTCCGTTAGCTAATTCTACGATATTATACTTTCCTGTATTGTATAGGTAACGAAGAATATTTTTTTTATTTTTACCGAAACCTGTATAAGCTCGACAAAAATTAGAATGTATTAAAACAGTCTTTTTTTTACTCATTTATCTCGAAAGCTGTTATTTTTGGTCAAGCGATGTATATAAAGCTCTTGAAGATAGAATTTACAGAATTCTAAAAGATTATAAGCTTCTGACATCTCGACTCCGATGCCAAACTTGTTAGCTGAATTTCTTGTCACCCCGAATGAGAAAGCAGGAGTTCCGTCCTTCTTTTGATAAGGTTTGAATGAGATGGAAGTTTTATTATCTTCGTAAGAATGAAAGGCTGAAAATTCAGTATACTTTTCTATAGCATGAATAAATCCACCAATTTCATTTTCATTTAATTTGATAGAAATAGACTTATCTGGATCTTTAGCGTTTTCAGAAAATGAACCTGTACGTGTCTTATCGTTCCAAGAATATTGTTTTACAGCACGAATATAAACACATGGTTCTTGGTTCTTATTATTAGCTCCGATATCGAAGCTAAAAGCACAACCTTTATTACTAGAATTAGGTTTGTAATACTGGACAATCATGTAGAATATTAAGCAACTAAAGCTTTTTTTCTACACAAATTAATCTTTAGCTTTTTTTATTTGATCAGGAGTGGGAGCACCTTTATCTCCCTTTTTACGCATTTTTTCACCAGAACCGCTTTTAATTCTCTCTTTCTTTTTTCTGATGTTTTCCCAAAGACTACTCTCTGATTCTTTTTCTTTTAAGATTTCATTATGTCGTTTCATAAACGACTTATGATCAGGACCAGCCATATACATAGTTTTTCCGTCATCATTCTTGTGAGAATGAAAACCTTTTAAACCTAGTTCTTTTGCGTCTTTTAAAGCCTTTTCTTTTGTATCAAAGTAATGATCCATTTCTTTCTCACTAGACTTTAAAAAGTGATAATAAATATCATTTTCATCCCAAGGATTTTGCACGACAACAGAAGCTTTACTTTCAGCTTTATCAAATTGAGACGCGCAAACAGCAGCCCTTTGTTTAACATCTGTAAACTCGTCTTTAGCTGTAAGATCGACCATACAGCGACTCATAAACTTAGACTTCCTTTCTCCGTCTCTAGGTGATGGCAGTGGCATACTTAAGCTTTTACACCAAAAATAGGCTCGCAGATCGTTTTCATAATAAAATCTTTATTTTTATTGAAGGTTTCTACTTTGCAGAATCTCTCGTAACAATGAGAGAAAACATCAGCTATATTCAAAATATTGTCGTAACGATATGAATCGTAAATATAAATTTCTTTTATGTAATTAGAGATTAAATCTCCCATTTTTTTTCTAAGTTGAATTTCATATAGAGATTTAAAATAGCCTCTTTCTTCAGGTAATTCTCCAACTACACAAAATTGAGATAAGATTCGGTATTGGTCTTCTTCAGACAACCCTATTTCTAAAAACAAATCGATTAAATCAATAAACGGATGTCCCATATATACAGAATCAAAACCATCAAAATAAAACATCTTTTTATCAAAAAAAATATTATCTAAAGAGAGATTGCCGTGACATTTAAAATTATAAGGAAGGTGTATTTTTTTGGTCAATTCATGTGTCTCTTCTTTCAGTTCCATCATAAATTCTCGGCATAAAGAATAATCTGTATAACTCTCAAATGCTTGGAGGGAATCTTTTGGTAAATAGTTTTGAGGATCTAAATTATTAAAAAACTTATCTAATGAAGTTTTATATGTAGGGCGAACGGATTTAGTGCATTGAAAATCAAAGTAATTACGAAAAAATAAATCCGTATTTTCTATAAGGCATGATCTTCCGTAATCTCTGACACTCTCACAATGTGGGATAATTGTAAGTAAATAAGAAATATTTTCTCCTATTTTAATTTGGCCATGACTTTTAAACTTAGGGACAGTTTGCGACTTGGTATTTTTTATAACAGAAGCTTCTTTTTTTAAGATACCATCAGAATCATCCAAAGATATTTTTAATTTATATTTTTTTTGATTTTTATCTATTATAGTAAACGTGTCATAATTATCATTAATTTTACCTACAGAGATGTTAATTATCTCTAATTTAGGTTCTACTTTTTCAATAACTTTACTCGCGAAAGATAAATCTTGTTGTTGGTCTTGTGTCTGTGGGAAAGCGTAGACTTTGCCTTTAAAAATAGAAGAAAGCTTCATCAACTATAATAAAAGAAACCCCCCCTTTTTCAAGGGAGGGTTTCGATCATGAGCAAACCACCTAACATTAGGTGACCATTTTATCCAGCAAGACTAGAAGACCTTACCAAAATTCTTTTCTGCGATTCTGACTCCCAAAATGCTTGTTTTGGAGAATCGGCGTTGACGATTAAAATTGCGGTCATAAACAACAATTGTTTGATCTGTTTCAGATTGAAGCTGGGCGTTTAGTGATTCGCCTTGCTTTGTGTAAAGGCCAAAGAAGCGACCTTTGGAATTACGAATAGCTTTCATTACTCGCATATTGACTTTCTTCATGTAGATATCTTATCAAATTCTAACGATTTGTCAACTACTTTTATGGTGATTTTTTCCAAATTTCTATTTTTTACTATGTAGTTTGAGATAGGCACTTGTATAATAGTCTTTACTGCGCTTTTAATTTGTCTAGCATGATTTTTTTGCATTTTAATTTCATTTAAAATGTGTTTTTCTACGCTTTTGTTCATGGAAATTTCAATGCCTCTTTCAGAAAGTCTATCTTCTATAGTCGATAATTCTGTTCTAATAATTTTAAGCAACTCGGATTCTCCTAATTCGTTAAAGACTAACACCTCATCTACTCTAGCTAGCAATTCGGGTCTAAAATATTTTTTGAGAGAGCTTTTATAGATTTCATCTTCATCCTCTGTTTGCGGAGCAAACCCCATGCTCTTTACTGTTTTCTCTTTGTAACCGACATTAGAAGTCATAACTACTATAGTCTTGCTCAAGTCTATACGTCTATTAAGGTTGTCTGTGATATACCCCTCGTCTAATATTTGTAGTAAGATATCTAAGACTTTCGGCTCGCATTTCTCTACCTCATCAAACAACACAACACAATTAGGGTTGTTTCTAACGTATTCAGTTAACAAACCTCCTTCTTCGTATCCTACGTAGCCAGCATTAGCACCCACAAGTTTAGAAATGCCTGTTTTATCTTGATACTCACTCATGTTTAGCTGCAAAAATGATTTTTCGTTGCCAAAAAAGTATTTCGCAATTTTCTTCGCTGTAAATGTTTTGCCGACACTTGTGGACCCAACAAACAAAAAGTTGCTTAATGGTTTTGTGGGGTCATTCAAACCAGCCTTAACACATGCTAATGCGTTATGTATCACTTTTATATTCTTCTCTTGACCAAAAACTTCAGAGTTCATCTGATTGTAGAAGGTTGTGAAAGAAGTATTTTTAGCTATTGTTTTAGAAGACAATCCTGTCTTTTCTTCGAAAACTGCAAGGATATCTTTTTGTCTTAGATTTTGCTTTCTCCCTTTCTTCTCTGTGTATCGAGCCATCACTTGCAAATAGTTCTTTAGCATCAGAGTAAATTCTTCTTCATCTAACTTTTCGTCCTCTGTAGTCCCCATCAAAAATTGGCAAAATGATGTTCTTACTTCCTCGACAGTAGAAGGTATCTCATTGTATTTTATTTTTGTTCTAGCTCCTAATTGATCTATTATATCAAAAGCTTTGTCTGGGAACTGCTTGTTACTTAGAAACTTATCGCATAAATCGATAATAGTATCTATGTCTGACTCTTTATATTTAACATGATGAAAATCTTCATAATAAGGCAACGTTTTCATCACAATATTTTTAGTGTCTGCTTTAGAAGGCTCTTCGACAAAGATTTTGTCGAATCTTCTTTTCATAGCGGTATCTTTCTCAAAAAACTTTTTATATTCTTGAGAGGTAGTAGCCCCAATACATTTAATATCTCCTCTCGCTAAAGCTGGCTTGAGCATATTAGAAGCATCGACTGCACCTTCAGAATTCCCTGCTCCTATTATTGTATGTATTTCATCAAAAAATAAAATGATACCAGCCTCTTTCTCTGCTTCTGCGATGAGAGATTTAAACCTCTCCTCGAACTCTCCTCTATACTTTGTGCCAGCCACCATAGCGCTTATATCTACAGAATAAATCTGCATTAAAGACATGTGAGGAGGGCTTTCTTGATTGATTATTTTTTGCACAAGACCCTCCACTATAGCTGTTTTACCTACACCTGCCTCCCCGACTAAAATAGCGTTACTTTTATTCTTTTTAGATAAAATCTCTACTAATTCATGTATCTCACTATCTCTACCAGAGATAAGAGAGGTTTTTTGAGTAACAAACTTTTCGTTTAAATTAACACAATATTTTGTCAATAAAGATAAAGAATCCTCTAAAAACTCCTTCTCGCTGTGAGATTTTAATTTAGATTCTATGTCTAATCTTCCAGAGTCAATCGGATCTGCAAGAGGAATACTACTCTCAAGAATATACGCCTCGATAATATCTTTCGCATGTATCGTATCAATACCATTACTTTTCATGTATTCTACGAAATGACCTTCCATATCCAAAATTGTATAAAGAATATGTTCGATGCCTATAAAGTAACTATCGAAGTTGTCTGAAAAATCTTTAGCAAAAAATATAATCTCATTCACATCTTCATGCCAACCTCCTTGGCCTTTAGAAGCTTGAAAATATTCTTTATTTTGAGTTGCATATTTTTTAAACAACTTAATAAATTTCTTTCCTACTATATGGAGATCATAAGACTTTAACCTGACAGCGCAACTGTCAGATATGTTCATCATACAACCATAAACTAAGTGAGCTGTTGTTACTAAAGTATGCCCGTTAGCCTCTGCAAATTTTTGAGAATCCTTAAGTCCCTTTTTTGCTTTGGGCGTTAAATTGAAATCGGTTAGACCCATCATAATTCTTTACACTATTTAAGTTCAGATAACTTCATGTAGATTTTGTCTTTTAGAGGAAAAATCTTGTCGATAAAAACAATATCGTCTCCCTTAGAGCCATATATTATCACAACATCTGACTTTTTGGGTAATTTTTTTCCAGAATCTAAATAATTTGTTAACCTAGCATCTCTACTACCATCTAAAAATAAGCCTTCTAGAACTCCTCCTTCGTCCTGCATAGTTAAACGGGCATATTTGTTCCCGTTCCTGCTAGTTCTACGCATAATATCGGTTAAAACGCCTACAAATTTTACATTGGCGCGGTCACCAAGATCCTTAACATCGTCTGCGGAATTAAAATCGTCTTCATAACTAAATACCTCTCTTATATTATGAGAATAGCTATAACCCAACAACTTCTCTTCAAAAAACCAATTAGCGTATTTTAAATGCTCTTTATTCATCTCATAAATATCTTTATATGGCTGATATTTTTTACGAAATGTATTGAATCTTTTCTCTGAAAACATCTTCCTGTTATCATCTCCGACCATATCTCCCTTTTTGGCATTATGGATAGAGTTAATAATGTCATAATTGTCTTGCTCCCCAAGCTCTACAAAATTTCGCTTTTCTCTATCTGTTAAAATATTAAATGTTTGGGCCTCTAAAACTAATCTAGGACGATTGCTTTTAACAAAAGAATCTAGCAAACCCGCTTGAACCAAAGCTGATAAAGTGCCTATATTTAAACCCGCTTGTTTCGCAGATAAAAATATTTCATATTTATTAGAGAAAGACTCTTCTCTAAAATCAAGCAAAGACTGTAAAACTTTAGTGGATACGCCTTTGATCGAATTCAAGCCATATCTAATATTTTTACCCTCTATCTTGAAGTCGATATCCGACTTATTCAAATCAGGTGGCAGAAGCTCAATATCGAAATGAGAAAGCTCTTGAGAAATTTTAGCTATTTCTTCATGAGAGTTAGGTTCAAATTTTGCGAACTTCAACAAACTTAAAAAGAACTCTTGTGAGTATGTGAATTTTAAGTAAACCGTTATCGCGGCCAAATGAGCATAACTGATAGAGTGAGATTTGTTAAAGGAATAATTAGCAGAATCCTCGGCGACCCTCCAAAGAACATCACCAATAGCACTATCTAATTTGTTAGAGACAATTTTTTCCTCAATCTTGACCTTCCAAGCTGGCATTTGATCGACTTTCTTTTTGCCGACAATTCTTCTTAGTTGTTCAGCTTCATCCAAAGTGAAACCAACTTTAACAGCCATTTTCATAAGCTGTTCTTGGTAGAGTGGGATACCTCCAGTATAGCTCAAAATATCATCAAAGAATTCATGAACAGACTGGAAATCTCCAGTTCTTACATAAGTAGCATAACTATCCTTGAAATCTAAAGCTCCAGGTCTTGCTATAGCTACCACGGCAGACAATTGCTCTAGATTTTGAGGAGCTATTAGCTTGCAAACTTTGAAGTTTGTTTCTGCTTCTATCTGGAAAAGACCTTGGGGTGATCGGAGACAAGATAAAGCTGTATAAATGGTTTCGTGGTTGATGTCTATATCAGAAGCATTAATTCCTACCTGCTTACAAACATCATGAACAACTGAAAGAGTTCTTAGACCTAGAATATCAAATTTAACACTAAGGCTAGCTACGTCATTCATGTCGTAACCAGAAATCAAAGAATCATCATTCGTTTTCTGAAGCGGCATAATTCCATCTAAATCATAATATGAAATAGAAATCCCAGAAGGGTGAACACCAGTGTTTTTATTCAATCCTTGTAATTTTTTAGCTATATTAAATACTTTAGGATATTTGTCAGCGTAAGATTTAAAAGACTCGCTCTCTTGATATGCTGTGTCTAATTTAGCTACGATACCAAAATGTTTGGGAATTGTATCGCTGATTTGGTTCACCTCCATTTCAGAAAGTTCAGCTATAATCTTACCGCACTCCTTCATGCAAAGTTTACCACTAAGAGTATTTAAGGTAAGAATTTTTGATGTCTTACCTTCATACTTGTCTTCAATGTATTTAATAACCTCTGCCCTTCTGTCGTAAGAAATATCATTATCTACGTCAGCTAATAAACTGCCATCCAGAAATACTTCTCCATTGTGCTCGATCTTCTTAGCTCTGCTTTTTGATACGAACCTCTCAAAGAATAAATCATATTCAATAGGATCAATATTGGTAACTCCTATAACATAAAGAACCAAGGAACCTGCCGCGCTACCTCTACCTGCTCCTGTCGGAATATCGTTTTCTTTGCAGAAGTTGATAATATCCCAATTCAAAAGAATGTAATCCACAAAGCCGAGTTCATAAAAAATAGTTAACTCTTCTTTTAGTCTGTCATAATAGACTTGAGAGTTTTCTAGTTCATGGATGCCTTTTTCTTTAAGACGAGCAAGGCAAAGCCTTCTTAAGAATTGGAAGTTATCTCCCAAGTCTTTACAAGAAACCTCATCATAATATTTTTTTTGTATTTTGATTTCTGGGAGTTTTACCCCCACTGGAAATGGGGTATCATACCCTTTAAATGCACTAGAACTCATATCTCAAGATCGAATAATTGTTTACGGAATACTTTGAAGTTCATCTCAATATCGTATAAAGCATCATGCAACCTCTTAGGGTCATGGTCAATATTATATTTTTTCAATAAGGTGGCTTGAGATGTTTTCAAACCTCTTTCCCTGTAATTTAACAATCTGTATTGCCAACCGATAAAATCGTCTTTAACTACAGGCATTTCTTTAGCTATAGCTGTGGCTAAAGCCTTAGTGTCTAAAATTCTAGGTATAAAAGAATAATCTGCACTTAAATCCATAAGCCTTCTCCAAATATTAACCATATAAACATCAAAACCTAAAAGGTTCTGCCCGATTATCAAGTTTTTAGGATTATATAATTCTTTAGAAAATTTATCCCAGACTTGTTTAGGGGGTTCACATCTTTTGTTGTATTCCTTTTCTGTAAAACCTGTGATTTTAGCAGCGCCCTCTGAAACCTCCAAGTCAGGCCACTCAATAAACAAATCATTTTTCTCAATTACATTGTCTCCTTCTACGACCATCCAAGCGACTTGCCAAGGTCGAGAAGTAATCAAGTTCAAACCCTCTGTTTCAGTATCAAAGACCACATATCTTTGCTTTTTGTTAAATCTAAGTAGTGATTCGTTCATTTTTGTTTTTCTAAGTAAGATTCAAAACAGAATTCATTGCTGCCAAAGTGATTTAGATTAGGAGAGCTTAAAGTGGCAGGTCTCCCAAAGTTTCTGTTACAAATAATTTTGTATGTTTGCAAAGCTTCTACGTCCCTTTTATTCTTGTAGAAAATACTTTTTACTTTCTTAGCGGGTCTATCGATTCTAGTAGAGAATGCAATAACTTTCTCTTTTAGTAACTCATCGAATGGAAGATTGTTTTCCTCTACCCAAAAAGTAGGCGTTATCTTAGTGAAATCAGGAACACATTTTCTTAAGTGAAAATTATTATTAAAGATAAATGAATCATAAAAAGGGATGATCAATTCAACACTATCATTCCAAACAGAATTAAGAAACGCAAAATCTACCTTACCATTACCTGTATGAGCATGGGAATAAATCTTGTAAAGCAGTTTACATCCGACATCATCATTAGCGAACACTACTACCTTATGGTCTGAATTGTCATCTTCTTTTGTGTCGTTACAACAAGTCAACCTAAGTCCAAAAACAAGATCAATATTTTTGTCTTTACATCTATTATGAGCGGTCACGAATCCCGTCATAGAGTCTTCTACTAGGACTAACGATTTAATATCGTTTTCTTCGCATATGGTGAAGATGCTATCGGGACCGCCTTCAATCTCGTCTTCATCAAGAGTTAAAATACTCTTACCAATAGAGTAAGTGGACTTGAATACAGGTATCATTAATGGAAGATACCAAATTAAAAGATTAAGTCAAGAAGAATGTGCGGGACAACCCTTATAATATCTAAGCTCGCAAGAACCACCTTGAGGTATCAAGCTCTCGGAAAACTCTTCTTCGAAGTATGATTTCGAAAATTGGCCTTCCTTGTTGTAGACTTCGTAGTAAAAGAAATCGAATTTCATTGGGCAATGCCATTTAGGTAAGCCGTCTTTTTTTAACTCTCCTTTTCTTGTCGCAAATCCACAAAGAAGTTTACCAGTGAAAGAACTATCTTTAGGGAACCCTTGATGTGCCGCAAAATTATACCTAGCATCTCTTTCTGAAAAGTTATCAAGATATTTTTGAATCTCTGTAAGTTGCAACTCAAAACCCTCTAATTCGTCGGGGTCTAAAGGCTTCATCCTAACAATACCAGATTTAGAAGCATCAGGATCTAAGTCAAACTTTAGAAACAGAAATTCACTGACTCTATTCGAGTATTTTGGGAAAAGTTTTTTGACGGCTAGGCTATACATCAAATCTTGCAAATTATCTGTTTGATCTTTACCTTTGAATACGTCTTTGCTTGTTTTAAAGTCCCTGATAAGAGCAAATTTTTCTTTCTTGTATAGAAAAAGCTTATCAATAAAGCCTCTTACTTTGTAACTAACGTTCCCCTCGTTCTTAATAATGTCGAAATCTTTTTCAGAGTATTCTTCTGTTGGTTTAGATAAATCACCACCAAAGAAATCATAAGATAATCCATTAAAGATCATATCCTTCATCAGATCTACATTATCTTTATCATCAACACCTTCTTTTACCGCATGTTTAAGGATGAGTCTTTTTATAGAGGGAACAGAAAAAACGTCTTCAGTTTTAATTATTTTATTAAAATATTTTTTTCTTTTTTTAACCCCGAGAACCTCAAAAACAAGGTGACATATTGATCCTCTTCTAGCTCCATCATTTCCTTTTTCTGGAAGACGGAGTTTATACTTTGACCAATAGAGCCAAGAACAAGACTGTGCCGTTTTTATTCGACTAGCCGATAGAGGTGTTTGAGGTTCAGGCATCACTAAGTAATAGAGCAGTTTTTACTTCTTTTTTAGTGAAGCTAGAAGAATTGTTTTTAACAAAATCGCAAATAAATTTTAGTTGTGCATTTTGATCTATTGATTTTTCATCCCAATATTTTTTAATGTCACAGCCATCTATATGAGCATCACCGAAATCATTATACGGCTTGGGCGGGAATTTTACACTTAAAGAGTTTAGATCGAAGTAGTTAGATAATTTCAAAAAACTTTTTAAGGCTGCAATAAACCCCCTATTTTCCCCGCTATTGTTATCGTTATTTGTTGAAATATATATGCGATTAATACACCTACTACTAAGGTAATTAACAATGTTATTATTAACAGATAAACCAAAAATGACAAGAACATTCCTAATGTTTTGTTCGTAAAGAGCCAATGCATCACCTATACTTTCTACTAAAATTACTTCTTCCTTTAAATTTATTTCTTCCTCTACCCCTGTTGTTTTATTAAAAGCTGGGTAGACCCAATTATTGCGCTTCCCGATATGTTTCCATTTAGGGAAATTATTATCATCATCAACTTTTCTTCCTGAAAATCCAATGATTTGTTTGTGTTCATTATAAACAGGAAAGACCATTCTTCTATACATCTTCCCTACCCCTGCTAGACCTACTTGAAAAACCTTTTGGGTTTCTTCAGATATGTTCCGTTTTTTATAGAAGTTATAGTTAGGGAATAATCTCTCTAGATGAGAGTCATCGTAAATTTTTTCCATTTCAATTTTTTCTTTGGGCTGATAAACAGTTACATTATCTGTGGAAGAGTTTAATAAAATTTCTTCTGTCTGTTTATTGTCTTTTAAAGTGAGTCTGATTAGAGCCTCAAAAGGCTTGCAACCTTTGTTCTCAACGAAGTCCATCCAGACACCAGTATTTTTGTATATCTTGACGGCGGTATTATTGTCTCCATCTCTGTAAAGAGCTTGAGTTCGCCAATGGTCACCACAATCTATGAGACTATAGCCTATCGATTCTAGAATTCCTTGGAATTCTTCAGAATTGATCGAAGTCGGGGATTGTTTCTTGGATTCCATCATTATCTAAATCTTCCTCTCCATTCAGAATTCTAGCTACATCTCTAAGATCTCCTCTTTCTGTTATATTGAAATTATTAAAATCTAAATTAATAGCATTTTTTCTCAAAGAGTCTCCAATACTTACAGGCTCCACAGCTCCAGCGATATCACTACCTAAGTGTCTAGCTTTTACATTAATAAGCTTATGTGTTCCGAATCTCCCGCCTTCAGTCTCTACTTCGTCTGTGGTTTTACTGCGGAGAATAAACATGTGGGAACAAAATTGAGTAATCCTGTCTGATAGAGAAACGATAGATTCATCATCAACGATATTTTGAGAAGTCCTGTTGGTTGTTATGCCGTATCTGTTGGATTGAACTGATGTAATCATAGGAATAACAGGGTTGCCGTCATGTAGTATTTCTTTTTGGACACATTTCTTAAATTTGTCAACCATTTCTCCAACAACTTGCCATTCTGATTTATTACCATTATTTTCAGACGTTGTTTTGATATAATCAAAAGAAAAGACCATTTGGTTACCCCTACCGACTTTAGCATAATAAAATCTCTTTAGAGTGTTAACCATAGAATCTACATCCATCCCACCTACATTGTAGTAATAAAATTTTAATTTACTTATTTTTGGCCAAACAGATCTAACTTTATCCACCACATCCTGTCCAGCTTGCCTCCATTTACCATTTTCCAACAAATGCATCGGCACTCCAGATATAGCAGCACATTGTCTCATGATGAGTTCTTCTTTACTCATCTCACCATTATCAAAATGCAGAACAGGAACGTCATATTTTAAACTAACTTTAGTAGAATAGTCCATGCAAAACTGCGTCTTGCCCACACCAGAACGAGCGACTATAACCGTAATGTTACCAGCCCTTAGAAGAGAGCCATAAATATCATTTATCTTCCCATGTGGACCCATCATGCCGAATTCAGTCACAGGATTATTCCCACGCTCTTCGACGAGAGCTTCCATCTCCTCATAAATATTTTCTGGGCTATCGTTTCCTATCTCATAGAGATTAATGCGAGAATTATAAACATTGTCAGCAACCTCTATAATATCTCTATAAGAAGATTCTGGAGAAATATTCTTCATCTTCTTCACAATCTCTTGAGAAGACTCCAGTATTTCTCTTCTTATCGTATACTTTTTAAGTTCTTTAGCTGTCTTTAAAATATTACCTTTGGGGACTTTTCTCAAAGATAATGATTTAATATAATCAGAAGGATTGAGATTGTCCTCAAACGATAAACCAATATCATTTACTCTCTGGGCAATAATAATTTCATCAATTTCATCACCAGCATCAATAGCTTGCTGAATAATCCTGAAGATAGCCGAATGTAACGAGCTTTGTTTAGAGTAAAAATCTGAATTACTAATAAAATTAGAAATCTCTGCAAGACTTTCTGGTTCTTTGAGTAAACCAGCTAATAATTGTTTTTCTAGTTCAAAATTGTATATCATTAGTCTTCTTCTATTATTTCGTTAGATGCATGTTGAAAATGATTTTCAAGAGTTTTTGTTAGAGCAAATTCTGTCATGCCACAATCAAATTTACAATAAATAAGCGGCTTCCCATTTTCAGAAGAAACAGCCATAATAACACCTTTATACTTATCAGCCCCGCCCGAAAGCTCATAAAGCTTATCAACCATCTCTGTAGGAATACAAAATTCCTTATCATCACTGCCTTCTGGTAAATTCATAAATAAATATCTTGCTCGGTAAATAAAGAAGCTTGGATTTCGTCTTTTGGATAAACTTCTGCTAGCTGAATTTCATTAGCCTTACAAAAGTTTAATTTGTGCTCATCTCTTTTAAGTTGATCAGCATATTTAAAATGGTTTTTATGGAAAAACTTAACAAATTTTGTGTGTTGCGCTCCCTGAACTTCTACAGCTATTTTTTTATTAGCGTTGTAAAAGTCTAAAGTTAGTCTGCTACCAACCACGCGAAACTCTTCGAAAACAATGTCATTTTTCCAGTATTTATACAAGAATTTTTTGACAGTAGTTTGAAATTTACTTCTGCTAGGTTTTTCCCAATCAATTAAATATTTCTTCGCATTTTTGAGATTTCTTTCTTTGCCGTATCTGTCAACAAATTTCATGCTACAATTTGTTCTTTGAAATAATCAATGAGAAATTTACACAAGTCTTTATTGTCCTCGATAGTTTTAAATAAATTATTATCTCCTTGTATTTTTTCTGGGAAGTCAAATTTATTTTCTTTTAGCAAATCTAGAAAATCTTCTGTGGGTTTAATCCAAGCCCCTTTTTTCTGCATAAACTCCCAAGCGTATAACAAGTCTACGACTTCTTTTTCTACCCAAATAGATGTGCCATTACTACGCCCATATTTTATGGGATAAGAAATAGTCATGTTGGTATTTTCATGAGCAGATTTTTTAATTGTCACTTTAGCGTGATGTCCAATGATCGGATTCTTTTTAGAGTCTATAGTTTTTACAGTCGGATTTTTTAAAATCAAATCGCCTTTAAATCTAGGTTCGAATTCCATGATATTGTTAGCGAAGTGCAACAACGCATTGCCTCCTGTAGCTGTAGTCTGTCGAACAGGCGCTTTTGAATAAGGATCTAGTTTAATATCTGCTCGAACTTGGCTAATGAAGATAGCCATATGTCCTCTTTTGCCTAAAGCGGTGCTAGTTTTTTTGCAAAAATCAGAAGCTATAACCGCACCACCTGCAACCTTACTGCTTTCTTCAAAACCTTTAGCTAAATCGTCTTTCTTAATCAAACCGTCTACAGAATCTATGATAAAGCAATATTTAATCTTATCGTCATTATTGGTGATCAACTGCCTAATTAGAGTCATAGCCGCTTCGTAAACATTACTCTCGAAAACAAAACACGTTCCATCTACCCACTCTTCTGGAGAAAACACAAATTTAACCCCAGATCTTTCTTTAACTTCTGGACCTAACCTTCCTTCTGCTTTAATATACACACCTCTAGATTTGTCTAAACCTGTCAAGAAGTTTTTCATAACCTGTAAAGATTCAGAAGTTTTACCTCCCTCGTTAACTCCTGTGAATCTATGTAACCCAGGACCAAAACCTCCTGCGAGATGATAATCTAATTGCAAGGAGCCACTAGAAACTTTGTATTCCACAGTATCTTCAAAATTAAAATGATCATCCTTGTTTGCTTTTAAAAAATTGTCAAGAATATTGGCTGGTTCTATTTTATCACTCATTTAAAAAGTCTTTTATTGTTTTGGTTTTACGGAGCGCATCACTATCTTGCCCCGACTTCTCGCCTATATCATAAGTCTTATACTTAGATAAGTCAACCTTAAAATTAAAAGCTCTGAATTTTTCGTCGAGAGTTTCTTTGAGTTTATCGCTGACAAGGTAAGCTAAAGAGTCAAACTTCTTATCGAAGTAGACAATAGCCATGAAATCTTGCGAGTAACGATTACAAAGATCGTTAAGCATTTTCATTTCCCTAGCGAAGAAAGGTCTCCTTCCTTTATCGGGAACGTCTAATAATCTAAATAAGATTTCTCTTTTATTCAGACTCTTCTTTTTGCTCACGAATAAGGGTAAACCGCCGCTACATCGCGGTCAACCATTTTTTTCACAAGCTGCAAAAAATTAGTTTTCGGCTCCCAACCAAGTTCTTTTCTAGCTTTAGTAGAGTCCCCCCGTAATAAATCCACCTCTGCTGGTCTGTAAAAATCTTTATTGATCTCTACAAGAACATCAGAACCATGAAAATACTTTTCGTTCAGCTCTTCGCCCTTCCATTTACATCGGCTTCTGTGAAATCCAGCAAAATTAAAAGCCTCTTCCACAAACTCTCTAATACTGTGAGTTTCGTTAGATGATAGAACGTATTCTTTTGGATTTTTTCTGTCTTGATTAAGCATTAACCATACGCCCTCCACGAAATCTTCGGCATCACCCCAATCTCTTTTCGAGTCTACATTACCCAATTGTAAAGGCTTGGTAGGTCGGCCCATCTCGTAGTCAACAAGAATTCTAGCTACATTTTTTGTGATTTTACGAGTTACAAACTCTTCTCCTCTTCTCACTCCTTCGTGATTAAACAAAAAACCTTGAATAGCGAAAACATCATATGAATCTCTATAAACTTTGACCAAATGCCTAGCAGCACACTTAGAGGCTCCATATGGACTTCTAGGGCGCAAAGGGTGCTCTTCTGTCTGTGGAGTCTCTATAACATCCCCGAACTCTTCAGAGCTACCAGCATTGTAATATCTACAATGAGGCACATGTTTTCTTATCGCCTCCAATTGATACAAAATAGACATACAATTAGTCATCATGTGATTGACTGGTTGAGTCCAACTATTCCCTACGAAAGAATTAGCCGCGAAATTTATGAAATAATCAGGTTTTTCATTTGCTATAACCTGTTCTGTATTAGCTTGATCTGCGATGTCTAAGTCAATTAATTTAAACCTTTTGTTATCTAAGAGATGTTCGATATTTTTATGGTTTTTGACACTTAATCTGCGAGCGCCAGCTATAATAATATGTTCTGTGTTCTTAATTAGATAGTCGGCCATAAGGCTACCATCTTGACCAGTCACACCAGTGATTAAAACTTTTTTATTATTAATCATAAACTTGTTCATTAATCATAAACTTGTTCATTAATCATAAACTTGTTCATTAATCCACTCAAAAGTAGAAATAACACCTTTAGATAAAGACTTTTGTGATTCCCAACCAACTTTTTCTTTATAAAGAGTATTGTCAGAATTCCTTCCTTTTACCCCAAGAGGACATTTGTGTCCATATTTTTCTTCGAATTCTTGACCATGAAGATTTTTAATTTTTATATTTTTACCAGATGATTTTATACATAAATCTGCTAATTCATTGATCGAAACCATTTCTTCAGACCCTATATTAACTGGACCTAAAAAAGTTTCTTGATCCATAAACTTCGATACAGCTTTTAGACATTCATCAATATAAAGAAAAGATCTAGTTTGTTTTCCATCTCCCCAAACTTCTATTTCCCCTCCATCTTCACATTCAGAAACTTTACGACACATCGCTGCTGGAGCTTTTTCTTTACCTCCTTGCCAAGTTCCTTGAGGACCAAAAATATTATGAAATCTAGCTATCCTAACATCTAAACCATAATTCCTGTTAAAAGATAAAAATAAACGTTCACTGAATAATTTTTCCCAACCGTATTCAGAATCTGGATTCGCGGGATAAGCTGAAGATTCTTCGCAGTTAGGATTATCTGGGTCCATTTGGTTGTGCTCTGGATAAATGCAAGCAGATGAAGAGTAAAATATTTTACCTATCTTAGTTTCAACTGCTTGTTTCGCAACATGTAGATTAATTAAAGCTGAATTATGCATAACATCAGCGTCATTATCTCCTGTAAAAATATAACCAGCACCCCCCATGTCAGCAGCTAGTTGATAAACTTCATCAAAAGATTGTTCATCATTTAGATAAAAAGACTCTTTTACTATTTTTTCTTCACGTAAATCAGCTTTGATAAATTCATCACAAATTTCTGACCAATCAAAATATTCATGTAATTTGATGTCTACAGCTCTTACCCAATAACCTTCTGATTTAAGCTTTTTCGCCAGATGCCCCCCGATAAATCCTCCCCCTCCTAAAACTAACGCTGTTTTTTTCATAATTTATTAATTTTTTGTATTATATGTGTTTTTTTAAAATACTCAACTTTTAAAATTAGGTGTTTATACCTCCTCGATTCTTTTTGTTTTATCACAAATTAATAAATCGTAGTCTGGTTTTTGATTGCAAATGACCTCATGGTATTTACACCCCCAGTCTTTAAGTTGGGTTATTGTAAGTTCTGAATAATCCTTTTTCGAGCGCTGCCCTCTAGCAGTCCAATAAATTATTCTATTCCCTTCATCAAATAATTTATTTATTTTTTTTATATTTTTATAAATAGGAAGTGCTAATTGATATTTTTTTTCAGTGCTATAGGAGCAAATGGTTTCGTCTATATCGACATATATCTTCATATTAATCTAAGTTATATTTATGCTTCTCTGAAGGATCTAAATTAACCCCCGAAACGAATCCTTCGCTGTTGTATGTCCTCCAAACTCTGTAAGAATCTTCATCAAAGTGTTCAGTAGAAACTTCAAAAATAGTTCCTCCCGTTAAAGATTCTAATTGGTGAGGTTGACCTATAGATATTCTTAAACAATCGCCTTCTGTTATTTTTTTTTGATGTAATTTGCCTAAATCAGTATCTATCCATCTAAACAAAAACTCACCCTGCTGAACATACCAAGTTTCATCTTTAATTAAATGGTAGTGCATAGAAAAAGAGGCTCCTTTTTTAAAAACCAACAACTTACCACAATACTTTTCATTGTTTTGAAAAATAATTTCATGGCCCCATTCTTTTTTCACAAAGGTTTCAGAAGAATTCTTAGCATTAAAAATTATTGGTTTTTGCATTGTAGTATTTTGGTTGTGGAATAATCAGAAATTCTATCGAAAAACACCAATTTTTTTGCAAAACAGCTTCCAATTACTTCCTTGTATTTCCAGTCAGAACCTATAACCATAAAATCTGGTGATATTTTTCTGATTATACTATTTAGTTCCTCTGTATTTTCAAAAATAAAAACTTCATCTATATGACGGATAGACTTAAGAACTTCTTTTCTGTCTTCAGAATTATTAAAAGGTCTATCTAAACCTTTATCTTTTTTAACTTTAGAATCTGAATCTATACCCACAAAAAGCTTATCACCTAAACTTTTAGCATATTTAAAAAGCTCAATATGCCCTCTATGCAGAATATCAAAACAACCATTGGTCCAAATTAATTTCATTTTATAAATAATTTGCTATTTTAAATAAATATTCGTTTATAGATTCCCACTTATGCTCCCCCACAACCTTTAAAAGTTTTGTATTGTCTGCTTGCGTAAACTTCTGATATTGGCCCTCTAGTTCCTGCGGCATAGGAATTTCTTTAATTTGACAATTAAATTTATTTTTTATTATTTGAGCGACTTCCTTAAAAGAAATAGCAATTCCAGTTCCAATATTATAAATGCCAGTAGCTTCTGAACTTAACATTTTATGATGAATGGCACATACATCGTCTACAGAAACAAAATCTCTTTTATAATTTTCGCTGTTCTCGAAAAGAATAATTTCTTTATTCTCTCGCGCTTGTTTAATGAATTTTGATATAGGGCTAGCTTGATTCCCTTTTTTCTCTTCTCCAAGACCATAGACATTAAAATACCTAAAACCTTGATAGGGGTAGTTTTGATTTAAAAGCCAGCAGTCAAACATGTATTTACTAAAAGAATACGGACTTAGTGGTTTGCAAAAATCGGATTCATTAAAATTATTAGAGGAGCCATAAACAGAAGCGCTACTAGCGTATTGAAAAGTTACCTCGTTAGTTTCGCAAAGTTTATATAGTTTTTTAGAATACTCAAAATTTTGACTTAAAATCTTTTTTAAATTTTTTTCAGTTGTCAGAGGGTTGGCAGCAAGATGGATTACGGCATCTTCACCAGAAATATCAGGCAATCCAAAATCGCCTAAAGAAATATCAAACTTACTGACCTCAAAACCCTTGCTAGTTAAATAGCTAGATAAGTTTTTCCCTATGAAACCATTAGCACCAGTTATAGTTACTCTCTTCACAATTCTTATACCTCCGTCCACTCTTCTTCTCGCAAATTTTTAACTGGATAAGGATGATGAGCTTTTGTATGACTCTTATAAAGCTCAAAATTTGAACAAGGGTAAATTTTTTCCCAAGGTTTATTTATGTCTTCTTCTGAAAGAGATTGATTTTCTATAATAAAAACATCGTCGTGTAAAACATAAATTGGAGTATACTCAAATTTATTTGAAAGTTTTTTAAATGCATAAGGACTCGCTCCATACCAGTTGAGTCCATCCCAACAATAATCTTCTTTATACTTTAAGGCTTTGCTTTCTAATGGTTCGAATCTGACATTTGATTCTACTAAAATAACTCTAGGTTTATAATTTTTTAATATAGATTCTAATACCCAATAGTCCATTCCGTCTATATCTAATGAAAGAAAATCAAAATTTGTAGGAACTTTATATTTAGAAAATAAATCACAAATGTTGTCTTTTGTTACAGAGTGCTTATATAGCCCCAAAGAACTGTTAGACTCGTTATTATCTATCATCAAGCCGTCCCAACCAAAATTAGACCTTAAATCAATTACGTTTGAATTTGTTACTCCATCGTAAGCGCCTATATCTACATAATACTTGTTGGTTGTGCCTATTGTCTTAAAAATATTAGAAATATAACAATGCTGATTCTTTTGAGAGCGTCCCTCATATATCTCTATATTTTCTAAGTTTATTGTTTTCATAATGTAGTGACACCCCTCTCCGCAACCACTTTACTGGCGCATTTATTGGCGTAATTTATAGATTTATCAATGTTGTTACTTTTTAAAAATTGACATACTAATGCAGCAAAAAAAGTATCACCTGCGCCTGAAGAGTCTTTTATTTCTGTCGAATTTACGGGGTAGTTGACACCATTATAGTCGCAACCATCGCCGCCTTTAGTGCAAATTGTTTTAGATAAAGCAATTTCACTAATAGTATCTAAAGATCTCTGTAGCTCATAATTATTTATTTTAATAAATCTAGCTTTATCTGCCCATTTATCAAGCTTTTTTTTAGTGTCTAAGAAAACATTGTCATGATTTTCACAAATATAGGAAATATCTTCGATAGTTAAATAACCCTTATTATAATCAGAAATTGCTATCAAATCATAAGACTTAAAGTCCACAGAAGAAAGATCTAACTTAGGAATCTGTGAATGGTCATCATCTACTCTCATAAACATGTGATTAGATGCTTCATCTACATATCGTGTTTTTTTAATGTCCCGCCAATTAAAATTAGTTACAATATCACAAGAAGAAATTATATTTTTAATGTTTCTGTAGACATTTTGAGCCATGCCTTCATTCTCTATTTTTTTTTGTATATTTAAAATAGGAACTGGAACATCTGGACAAAGCCTTTCAGAACTGCAATAAAGAAATACATCTTTGCAACTTTCTCCTATAACTAATATTTTAGACATACTAATATAAGCTTTTTCTCTCAATAATTATTGCAGGTCTCCCGCTTTCAGAAGCACCTTTAAATGCCTGTAAAACTTCAGGCCCAGTAGTGGGAGTAATAACTGGAAAATCAACAGCCTCCTCAAGAGTTTTTGTAAAATCTTGAGAATGAGTTATTCCTGAATAAAATGGACCCGCATCTGCTGTAATAGCTCTAATAATAATAGGAGTTTTATATTCTCCATGAGAAATTCTTTCTATTTTGTCGAGATGATTAACTATAGCGTCCATAGCGACCATCATGAAATCATGTCTTTCGAAATAAACAATTGGTCTAAATCCTTCGAAAGAACAACCTATAGCCAAACCCATCATTAAATTTTCGGCAACAGGTGTTTCTATTTTTTTATCAGATGTAACATTTTTTAATGTACCCATAGCATCGCCATGTAAAACATTATATCCTATGCACATGAAATCTTCATCAGATCCTAAATTAGTCATAGATTCCAACACCGCATCTTTGTAGGAAATATCGCGAGAATTTAAATTTTCACAAACAGGGTATTTCTTGGTTTCAAGAGGGGGAAAATACTCTTCGTCAGTTTTTTTGACCGTTTTAGATAGGTCTATCATTCCTTCTTTTCTCGCATGAGGATAAGTTATATCATAATAATATTTAATTACAGAAGGAGAGTCCCACTTGTAGTCGGCAGCGTTGCCCCATCTGTCCTCGTTGGTCGCCTCCACTGATCTATTGTTATTTTCTATAACAAATTTACAAGGAAGATCCCAGCCATCCACATAGCGAACTGCTTCAAATAGGTGTCCATTGTCTTCTGTCCCATCACCCACAAAACACCAGACTTTTTTATCTGAACCTTTTTTCTTTAAACCTAAAGCAATACCAGCAGCAATTGCTGGGGTTCCTCCAATTATAGCAGAACAGAAAAAATTTCTTTCTCTGTCATAAATAAACATGCTTCTTCCATCTAATATTCTTTCTTTAACAGTTTCAGGGGGAATCCCATGTAACAAAGCGTGATAGTGACTTCTATGATTTGAAATCACATAATCTCCTTCTTTAATGTCTTTAAAAATCTCTATCAATTGCTCTTCATTGCCACCTGAAAGGTGAAACAAAAAAGGTAACTTATTGTCCATATAGAGTTCACCAATTTCATTTTCAAAATCAATTAAGTCTTTTTTGGTCCAGTTTTTTTGTGTAGTCATGGTTCAATTATAATTCTACCCACTGCTTCGTTGCGAAGAGAGTTCACAGCATTATTGATCTCCGATAATTTATATCGGTGAGTTATCAGTTTGTCAATTGATTTTTTCAACAAATTTTTATCTTTTGCGAATAATTTTAAATACCTTGGTAAATCGATATCAGGATTAAAACCGCCAGCTTGAGAGGTTTTTATAGTTAAGCCCTCGGATGGAAAAAATTTTAACGGTTCAAAAATTGTTAATTGACTATTTGGAGGAGGCTGGGCAACTAAAATGCAACGTCCAGAATCTGAAAGATGAGGCAAACAATCAGAAACTAAAGGTAAGTGGCCTGTAGTGTCTATAATACAATCTACTTTCCCAAAGCAAGAAAATAATTTATTTAATTCAGATGTATGAAAAAACTCAATTTCCCACGGGAAAGACTCTATCAACTTTTTTTTGTCGCGATTAATATCTACCATGTAGATTTTTGAAGCATTAGAAAACACCGAACCTAAAGCACAACTTAATCCTACTCCTCCCGCCCCCAAGATTAAAACAGATTCTCCTAATTTTATGTTTGCGTCTTTGTTAGCCACGCTTAATCCCGTAGACAAACCACAACCCATTAAAGTGCAAAGGTCTTCATTAGTGTCAGGATCAACTCTAGTCACTCTGTTTTCAGAGACTAAAGAAAATTGAGATAAAGTCGTAGACTTACCTCCTGTTATTTGTTTACCTTTATAAATATAAGAGGGGAAATCTGATTCAATACCACTTGCTTTACGCCAATGTATTACCACTTTGTCTCCTTTTTTTACTCTACTGACTCCTTCTCCGATCTCCTCCACAATAGCGCAACCTTCGTGACCTAGCAAATGAGGCATAAAGCGTGAATTTCCCTTAAGACCTGCAATTTCTTGCAATTGAGCGCCACAAAGACCACTAGATAAAATTTTTACTAAAACTTGCCCAAACTTCGGAGGACTAGGCTCTAAATCCCATAAAGATAAATCTTTATTTGTTTCCTTTAATATGACGGCCTTCATGATGCGTGAGCTACTAGAATATCAGGGTGAGTGTCAGGCTTGTGGTGAATATAACCAAAACTAAATTTATATTTAGGATTAATTTCTCTAATTTTATCTTTAATTATATCTATGTCGTTTTTAAAATATGCTTGCAAGTCATCTATTAAAATCGAATGGGACGTTATTTTGCTATAATCTTTTATAACTTTTAATTCTTCTAAAAGAGGAACTCCTCCTCCTTCTCCATGAGCATCAAGCCATAAAGTGGATTTTTCATTTATTTTGGGCAGTGTTTCCTTTAAAAAACTCACTGAATCAAGAGTTTTGATAGTGTGAGGGATGTTATATTTTTTTAATTTTTTCTGGGTTGTTAAAACTCTATCAGAAAAAATGTCGCAAGAATAAATTTCATTGTATCCTAAATAAATTGCTTTTTCGCAAGTGTTTCCTTCATGGCATCCGCATTCAATAAAAACCGAAGCGTCTCTCTTGTGTTCTTTAAACAAAAGGTAGGCTTTTTTGTTGACCTCACACAAGCTTTCATAATATTTGCTGTCATCATATTTCATATCTATAATTTTTCTTGTAAATTTCTTTCATTAGTTTAAAATTTTCTAGCGCTTCATCGCCTGTTTTATTTCTAGAGTGAACGGTTGGATTGCATTTAAGATTAAGAACTTCGAAAATAAACGGCATTGAGGTAGCCACGGTGTCAATTTTAGCAGCCTCTTCGATTACTTTCGCCCAGTCAAATATATTGTAATTTTCCTTCAATTTTATCTCCACTCTTTGCAAATCGCTAGGAGTTTTGACAACCTTGTTTAAATAAACTTCCCATTGAGGAGGTGTTCCAAAACGTGAATTAACTAAATGATAAGGTTTTTCGATTTTCAATTCAGAAAAAAGTTTATCTTCTTTTTCTTTGTCTCTATTCAAAGAAAAATAATTTTGCCAATTAGAAGGTTGTAAACCACACATAGCATATTTGCCGAACATGTTAGATTTTTCATATCCATTTATTAATTTTGCAGCTTTAGAATGAAAACCTCTGGTTAATGGAATATATAATATTTTTTTTTGATACAATGTAACTTCAGAAATATTAGAAGAACTAAGACTTTCGAATTCTTCTTTAAAAGGAAAAGAATCATCCAAAGAATAAAATTCAATGTGATTTGTTTTTATTTTATTTTCTAAACATTTATAAGAAGGAGAAATAGGCCAAATTACTCTTAAACCCTGCTGATGAAAGTGACATCCTATTTTTATAGTAAATAATATGTCTCCTAATCCTGCTGGTTGATTTATTAAAACTGTAGGCATTAATATTTTTCTCTAAGAGTTGATTTCAGTAATTTAAAATTATCATCCTCTGCGGCTAAAACGCTCCCATGTTTAGTTAAAGCTTTGCCCCAATAAACTTGAAAATCCAAATCTTTAAATTTGTCGTTTAGTTCCCAATCCATCGGTTGGGTTATTTTTGTTTTTTGGAGAAGAGTATTGAGTCTTTTTATAGAGTTTTTTTTATAAAGGACCGTGCAGAGTCCGTTTGTAGCTGGATGTTCTTTTTTGCCGAAAATATCTCTATTATCACCTTTCCTTATCCATGCTTCGCCTAAAAAAACGCAGTCATAATTAATATTATTATCAGCGCACATATTATTCATTGCATCTACATAGGTCAATGGACTTTCTTTGAAGATAACATCATCTTCTAAAATGAAAAACTCTTCACCTTCGTCCATATTGGATATTTTATTTACAGCCTCTTTGTATTTCATACATAAAGACATTTCAGATCTAAGCATTTGTCTTTCGAATTTTTTTTCGAAATCTTGTAAATCAAAATTTTCGTTTATAATCTCATCTGTTAGATCTTCTTGATCGAACTCTTCTATAAACTCATAATCAATATCAGGAAACCAAGAACTAAGCTCACTCAACATGTGCGCTTTCCTGTCTTTTAGTTTCGTATAATGAATTACGAAGATTTTTTGAATGGAATGCATCTTTCTAAATAAGAATAAATATTATAGTCAGTAAAGTATTTAATTTTAGATTCCTTTACGTAATCTATATATTTTTTGTTAGAACCTTCAATTATATTTCTGATATCTTCTATAACAGATCCACTCCCTACATCAATTTTTTCAAATGACTTTGGGTTATAGAACTCATGCGCCAAGTTGCACCCATCATAGATAGGGACACAATTATTCATAAAACAGTCAGTTATTTTTTCTGATATATAATAATCTTCTTTAGAGTTCTCTATACCAATACTAAACTCATAATCGCGTAGTGCGTCTTCTTTATATTCAGCGTAACCTTTATAGCGAGAATCATTTATCTGCCAACCTCTACCGTAGACATCTATATCTAAATCTGATTCAAAAATTTTAACTAACAACTTCTCTCTTTGTAGATATAAAGAATCTGGGTGTTTTGGAGATCCAGCTATAGCTCCGTGAGCAGCTAATATCATAGAGCATTTTTTGGGTTTGTCGAAGTTTTCGTACGAAAGGTATTGTTCCATAGAGGTTTTTATACCCTCTCCAGCCTGTTTTACATGCGATTGTGTAGAACCTCCAGAATCTTCACTAAACATTAAAGTGGGAGCCATTTCCACATTATCTCTGTGAGCGAATCTACCTACACTGCTAAATACTTTAAAACTATTATCCAATACAGCATCTTGTATGCAGTGGCTCCAACTTGGTTCCATAGTGAATACTATATTTTTGTCTCTTGAGACAGAAAGCATTTCAGAGCTATTATTGAATGTAATTAAATAGTCAAAATTTGAACCAGATGTAATTTCTAGTCCATCTGGAGGAGTTCCCCAATTTCGGATTACTCTATCAGCTAAACCTTCTGGACTGTCCCAGTGGCAAGCAAATTTTATTTTGAAGTTATTCATTTTTAAAAAAATTAAAATCTATTAATGATGGTTTGAAATCTCCCCATAAATTATTATAAAGGTCTTCAGATAATTTCAAATTTTTAAGTTCAGACCAATCATCAATAATTAAAATAGGTATACCTAGCTTTTTAAATTCTTCTACTCCATGCCAACGAGTTACAATGGGTATGCTTTTCATGTAAATAGCTTCCCAAGTTTTATGACAATCCAAGCCATTGCCTATAGGGGAAACTGTAAAATACGATTTTGCGATATCTCTTAAATAATCTTTTTGAGTAGACTCAACAAAATTATCATGATCTTGTATCGAAGCAGCATTTGGGTAATTGCTTTTATTCTGCAAAGGGTATTGATCTGATATTTTATTTAAACAATCATGTCTGGCTCTAGGATTGGTAGAAACATTAAAATTAACATAGACTTGGTTCTGCTTATCTTGATTCTCCTCCATGACTTCACGAAACCTTGTTTGATTACCATGTGACCATTTAGGATTGGCTATTCCTATAGGAATAGGTTTTAATTGAGGATGATTAAATGTCAAGTTTTGAGTATACCACTTGTTGATATTCGGAAATAAGTCTAATACATAACGTATCTCTTGAGCGCCAAAATTAATGTCAGAGTTGTGCGTAACTAAATTGAACTCATCAGGAAGTCTTACAGACCCTATTTTTACATAAGTACTTAACAAGCTTAAATGCTCGGGTTTACAAAATACAAAATTGTTATCTAAAGATTCGTTTTTAAAATTAACAAAAACAAAATCTCTGGCATTTTTATAATCTGTTAACTGTAAGCCGCATTGGTGTTTAAAATAAGTGCCACAAACAAAATTCATTTTAAAGCCCTTTCCCAAAATACAGATGGAGCATTTTCGCAGCCATCTTTAAACTTTTCATAACCAACATCATTAAACTCACAATAAGCTCCTATTTTTGATTTGTCACCTATAATTTCTTCAACGCCACATAAAATAGCCTCACCTATCATTCTGCAAAATGGTTCGTTTACTATCGGTTGATGAAAAATAGCTTTTGATGACTGTAATATCGAAGGAATATCTTCATATTTTACCTCACCATTAAATTTAATATTAGGGCAGTCTTTGAAAGTTCCTTGAGGAGAAATTTCTCCCCAGCCAAAAACATCTATTTGCCTGTCTAAGTTTTGATTAGCAAACCTAATTAAGTTATTCAAACCTTTAAGGGGGTGCAAATAACCGCAATAAACTACATCATATGTTTTTTCATGGTCCGATTTTTTGAACTTAGAAGTGTCAATGGGATCGTAAACAATTTCTACATTATGAAAGTAATTTCCATACAAATGTTTAAAATAATTATAATGATAATTGCTTAAGAAAAAATTCTTTTTAGCTTTAGAAAACAAAAGCTTCCTTGTGTCATTATCTAGATAACTACAAGAGTCATGCTCCAACCTAACAGAATTAGGAGATTTGATAATCAAGGGTATTTTAGGAGGAGATATTTTACTGATGGCTTCCAAATTGGAATTAATTACCAAATCATAAGAAGACAGAAAATCAGTAACTGATGAGTTATGATGGTGCTCTTTGATGTCAAGACCCAACTCTCTACCTTTATCGATAAGCAATTTATTGCTTACTTGAGCGCCACCTTGTCTTTGTTCTAGTGTGAAGTCAGATATAAATAATACTCTCATGCAAATGCATGATTATACCCTATAAACCTTCTTCTTCAACCACTATCTTAACCTCGTTAAGAAATGGATAAGCGTCTAAAAAATCATTATGATCAGTAAAATTAGCATCATCCCAGCCCCACTCACTTAATACTTCTTCATCATCCCAAGCTAAAGCTTCACTAGAGGTCATTTTATTCACTGGCTTTTTACTCCAAAATCTACAAGACCAATATCTAGCTTTGTGTTTCGGTCCTGGGTTTGAGTCACATTTATGACGCGCTCTAAAACTCCTGCGCCTATCAGGATCGTCTCGTTTAATTTCCATATTAGGGTCACCAAACTTTACCATAACTGTATTACCTTTGGGACTCTTTACGTAAACTCCAAATTTTTTTTTGGAGCCAGATGGCAATCGGAAAGGTTTATTTAAAGCTTTTTTTTCTGCTTCAGAGTAGTCGATATCTTCTATATCTTGATCCATCTCATCTTCAGAAACACCAGCTTTTAAAAGATCAATTTTAGAAAGAGCGAACTCTAACTCATTGTAGTCAACATAGCCCTCTCCATCTTCCTCATTATAGTATTCTTCACTACCCCTAGCAATGTCGCCATCAGCAGCTCTATAAGATTCTTTTACTTTACCTCCGCGAACCATTTTAAGAAATGTATTTACGCGAGCCATAGACCACTGACCCCTACTTTTTCCAGGACGATGGCTACTAGAAAATGCTCCTGAACCCCTTCTGTATACTTTTTTTAATTGGCCAAGAGTTACTTTTTTAGAATATTTTGCGTTATGTTCTTTGACTTTATTCTTAAGAGCAGTAATAACTTTTTCAGAAAAAGTAATAGATGGAGCTTTTTTATCACCACCCGCTGATCCTTTAGGATTCTTTTTCGATCCTTTTTTCCGCTCTGAAGGTTTCGAAGAGGTTTGAGCCGAACTTCTCGGGCCTTTGCGTTTAGCGCTTTGGCTTTCTAAAAATTCTTTAGCTTGGTCTGAAAAGTCGTATTCCATCAAGAATTTATTACACTTTTAAATATCAAAAATGAATATCAACCCTCACAGGAAGAGCAATTTAGTATGGATCTCGCTAATTCTTGACTAGGATTCGCACTTCTTTGGTAATAAAAACTTTTTACGCCCTGTTCCCAACCAAATATAAGTAATTCACTAACTTGTTTTGCTGGACATACTGGAGATATCATAACATTTAAGCTTTGTCCTTGGTCAATAAATTTTTGTCTTTGAGCTGCTTGAATTACTACTTCTTTTTGAGAAATTTCTCCAAACGTTTTAAATACGTCTTTTTCCTCATCAGATAAAAAATTTAAGTGCTGGACGGAACCTCCTTTGACAAGAATAGATTTCCAAGTAGTCTGGGTATTCTTTTTCTTCTCTTCTAGTAAAGACTCTAAATAAGGATTCTTGTAAGTGAACTTTCCTTTGGCTAAGTCTTTTGTAAAATAGTTGCTATTTAGTGGTTCTATAGAAGGAGATACCGCACCTAATATAAAAGAGCTTGAAGTGGTTGGTGCGATAGCCATCGTGGTCATATTGCGTTTGCCATATCCTTTTAGATGTTCTGGCTCTCCAAACAGAACAGCTAGTTCTTTTGTTGCCTTATCACACTTGCCTGAAATAGTTTTATGTATTTCAGAATTTAAAAATTTAGCGTCCATGCTTTCAAAGGGAATCATTTTAGATTGCAAGTAAGAATGCCAACCTAGAACACCCAAGCCTAAAGCTCTTTGTCTTTTAGAGAAGTTGTGAGAAGATTTCATGTAAGGGATATCTTCTGTTTTTTGGATATACTCCTCCATCACTGCATCTAAAAAATAAGTTAAGGTTTCTACAGCATCAGTATCTGCAATTTCATCCCACTTCAGTAAGTTCAGAGAGGATAAACAACAAACAAAAGATTCATCCTCTGAAGAATGGAGGAATATTTCACTACAAAGATTAGACGCATGGATTTTGAGTTTTTTATCTTTATAGGGTTTGGGGGCGTTAGCGTTCGCAGTATCAGAGAAAAATATGTATGGATAACCAGATTCATATCTTTTCTTAATAACCTTACCCCAGATAGATCTTTTCTTTTTATCACCCTCGACCATAGATCTCATCCACTCATCAGTGATGCAGACAGCGAAAGACATTTCTTGTATAGGATTTCCCTCTGATCTAATTCTAAGAAATTCAGAAATATCAGGGTGGTCTATCGGCAAGTAAGCAGCAAAAGACCCTCTTCTAACATTGCTTTGCGAAACGACAGATGTGACCTTATCAAAAAGCTCCATAAAATGGACAGGACCACTAGATGTTCCTCCATCAGAAATATCAGCTCCCCTAGATCTCAAAGAGCCAAAATAACCAGATGTGCCTGAACCAAGTTTGGTTTGCATACCGACTTCGGCTTGTTTATCTAAAACGGAGTCCATCCGATCTTCGATATATACGCCATTGCAAGATATCGGCAAACCTCTTTCTCTGCCAAAATTAGCCCAAACAGGGCTAGATAAAGAATAAAAACCCCTGTAAAGGTAATCCTCAAACTTTTCTGCAAAGCCTTTTATTTTTAGATACTTCTCGGCAGCTACTGCAATATCATGACCTCTGATTTCAGCGGTTTCACCATCTTGGAGATAACCGTTGTTTAAAAATTTACGGGCATCCTTATTAAGCCATTTATATTTTTTCATTAAAAAAGATCGTCAGCGTCAAATGTTTGAGAATTTTTTGAATATTCCACAGGTCGTGAGTGGAAAAAATCAGTGGCATTATTGCCCATCAATTCTTCTTCGAACCACATTGTATCTTCCAACAATGAAGTGTCAACATCAAACGCTGAATGAAAGCCGATTTTTTCCAAAGATTCATTAATTCTATTTTTGATAAACTCTTTGAGAATGTCAGCATTCAATCCTTTTTCATCAAAACCATTGATCATCCAATCAACAATTTTACTTTCTGCCACAAAAGCATCTTTAGCTTCACTAGCAATTCTCTCTTCTAATTCGTCATCGAAAAGGTCGGGGTACTCACTACGAATAGTATTAATAATTTTAATACCAGCAAGAGCGTGAATATTTTCTTCATTACGAGTATATTTTACTTGCTGACCAGTATCCTTCAATACGTTACGATAGCGATTAAACCAGTTGACGATATAGAACTGACTGAACAAAGACACATTCTCTACAAAAAGAGTGAAGAGAATAATAGAATACACATATTGTTTTTTTGAATCCTTGTAGAATTTATGATTATATTTTCGGAGATATTTCACCCTACCTTCGATAAAGTCGAGTTCTAAATTTTTCTCAAAAACATCCTCTAATCCCATTACGTTCAACAGTCTCTCATAAGCATTATTGTGAATGACTTCAGTATTAGCCATTACGTAACCTAAATCAGTTAAGCTCGGGTGAGGCAAATTATCTCCGAGTTTACTCCAAAATTTCTTTACAGCGACTTCGATCTGTCCAATCGCAGAAAGAGTCCTTACGATCATTTCTTTTTCATCTCCTGACAAATTGACATTAAAATCTTGGATATCGCTGCTAAAACTAAACTCCTTGTCGGTCCAAAAACCGTTATGCATTGCCTCAATAAACTCCTGCGCCCAAGGGTAATGGTCGGGCTTCCTCGATACCTGTTCTTCAAAAATCATGGTTAAAAGATTTTACACTTAGTCCTGACCTAAAGCAAGCTCAAATACAATATTTAGGAATTTTTTTTTGTTGTTGACAAAGTATTGGAGAGACGTATAATAACCGTGAAACGGGATAAACGTAATTCTTAGCTATTACGTTATAGATAAAGTAATACGTTCTACTGTATCGTATACGTTTTATAAATATATTATAAATAATAACAGATTTTTTTTGATTTCTGTGGAAAAAGAAAATACAGATGCTAGAATGTGTTCAGTGGAAAGCGATCTGACACTCATTTCTAAAATACAAGACGATAATGCCGATCAAGAAAGCCTAATAGCTTTAGTAGATCGGCATTCTGGGATATTTCATACGATGGTTAACCATTTTATGTCGAGTCCTCAATGTGTCTTGGATAAAAATTTAATCGTCGAGGATAAAGAAATAACAATTTATGATTCAGCTTTGAATTACGATCCGTCTAGGAACACTAAATTCTCTACTCACTTAGCTAACCAGACTAAGTGGAAATGCCTTAATGCATTGAACAAGAAAAAGAAGAACAGAGAATATTTTATTGACGATGAGAATAGTTACATAGAGCCTAGTTGTGATTCTTTTATTGGAGATATCAACAAAGAAGAGGCTTTAGATGTGTTTGAAAGGTGTCTAGATACAGAAGAAGACGAAAGAGTAAAAAAAATAGTTGACATGCGTTATGGGTCGGCTAATAATAAACTCACTCCTTGGAGATCTATAGCTGAACATCTTGACTTAAGTATCCAAGGGTGTATTAATATCCACAACAAATTTATTAACAAAGTAAAAAAAGAAGCAAATTATGTATAATTCTATTACAGCCGCAGCATATCTGGTTAAAGACCCAGAAGTAAGAACCACCAACAATGGTAAAAAAGTAGTCAGTCTAAGAGCTGGTATCTCCACATCTAATGCAAAAACTAAGTGTTTTGTAGATATTGAATATTGGGACAAGACAGCAGAAATTGCTGAAAAATACTTGTCAAAAGGTAGAGAGTTTATTGTAAATGGAGAACTCTGCATGTCATCTTGGGAAAAAGATGGCAAAAAATTCAGTAAATACTTTGTTCGTGGAAAAGATCTTCAGTTTTTAAGTTCTAAAAAGTCCGAGGGAGATAGCGATAATAGCTCAAACGAGAGTGGCTCAAGCGATGTTCAAGGAGACGATGTTCCATTTTAAATGAACTTAATATTAGAAGCTCCCTTAAATAGTTTAAGCTTTGGTAATGTTAGTTTTAACATTATCAGAGAGCTTCATAAGCTAGACGTAAATCTGGGCATCTTTCCTACAGGTGACCCAGATTTATCTGCTTTTGATGTAAGTGATGATCTTGATAGATATATTAAAGATGCCATTAATAATAGGTGGAAATTGCTTGATAAGAATACTCCTACATTTAAACTATGGCATTTAAATGGTTCTGAAAATAGAAAGACAAAAGATCAACATTTGTTTTCATTTTATGAATGTAGTGAGCCAACAGACTTAGAGATAAAAATAGCTTCGCTACAAGACAATGTTATTTTTTCTTCTAGATATGCGGAAAACGCTTTCAAAGAAAAAGGTCTAGAAAACACTAAGTTTGTCCCTCTTGGTTTTGATGAAGATTTCCATATCACTGGGAAAGAGTATCTAAAAGATGTTATTCATTTCGGCCTTATGGGTAAGTATGAGAATAGGAAACATACTAAAAAGATTATACAAACTTGGTTGAAAAAGTATGGAAATGATTCTAAATATCAACTTTCATGTTGTGTAAGCAATCCTTTTTTAAATCAAGATCAAATGCAAGGGGTATGGAATGACGTTACACAAGGTGTAAACTATAATAATCTCAACATTATCCCCAGATTAGCTAAAAATTCTGAAGTGAATGAATTTTTAAATGCTATAGATATTGATCTTACAGGTCTATCTGGAGGGGAGGGCTGGAACATCCCAGCTTTCAATGCTACTTGTTTAGGCAAGTGGAGTATAGTTTTAAATGAAACATCTCATAAAGATTGGGCGACTGAAGATAACTCAATTTTGATTGAATCATCTGGCACAACACCCTGTGAAGACGGAGTGTTTTTTACTAAGCAAAATGATTTCAACAATGGCGTTTTTTATACATGGTCTGAAGATGAAGCTGTCTCCGCTATGGAAAAAGCTGAATCTAAAGTAGGACAAATTAACACAGAGGGTGTCAAAATGGGAGACAATATGACATACAAAAAAACTACAGAAGCTATTTTATCCCTTGTTTTCAACGAAAAATAAAATGGCATGATAAATGTTATAGAAAAGTATGAATACATTAATCAACAACATCCTCAATGATATTAACAAAACTACTAAAACTCACCCAGTCAAAGACTCGGGAGATGTATATGCGGCAGAATTCGAATTAGCTGGATTCTGTAAGAAAGACATAGATATTAAAGTAACAGATAATATCCTAACGGTAGATGCTAAAACTGAAGAAAGACAAAAATCATACCAGTTATTCTTGTATGATTTAGTAGCAGAGGATCATATCTCTGCTTCATTGAAGAATGGTCTTTTAAAAATAACTCTGCCTAAAAAAGCAATTGCGAAGGCAAAAAAAATAGATATAAAATAATGTCTTTATATGTTTACAAACATCCTGATACAGATGAACACCGCGAGGTGTTTCAAAGGATGAATGATGAACACATATATATAGACGAATTTGGTGTAGAGTGGGGGAGGGTTTGGACCGTCCCCCACGCCTCCATAGATAGCTCTATAGACCCTTTTAATAATCAACAATACATTGACGCTACTCACAACAAAAAAGGCACTATAGGCGATATGATGGACCTGTCTGCTGAATTGAGTGCGAAGAGAGCAGAAAAATCTGGGGGCTTAGATCCAGTAAAGGAAAAGTTTTACGACAATTACAAAAAAGAACGTAAAGGCGCAGAGCATCCGAACAGGATTAAAGAAAAAGGCTACGACAGCAAAAATATTAAAATCGATTACGATTAGTAATAAGTTCCACTTACTTTCAAACCTTTTGATTGTGTTACTTCAAAACTAAATGAAGCGTCATAACTCATTGTCCCATTTACATTCATAGAATAATCATAGGATGTCAACTTTGCGTCTTCAATTCTATAAATCATATTTTTTCCGCTAGCATCTAGTTTTAGATCAAACTGATAACTTTGATCAGAAGTTAAAACTCCTGTCATAGCACCGCTTTCTAAACCTGAAACTAGAGATGAGACAGAAAATGTTCCATTTGCTGGGAACTGCCTTTTTCTGTTATAAGCGTAATCATTACCTAGTCCGTAAGAAGAAACCCTTGGCAACGACACATTCATATCAACAGACTGAACTAAATGTCTTCCAGAAATGATTTGACCTCCAACTTGTAAATTCTGTAAAGTAACATCACTATTAGTATTATTTTGATTAACTATAGGAGGAGCCTTTTCTAAACTCGCGCTACTTGATTCTATATTGAAATTAAACCTTGTTCTTCCCACATTATCATTATTACCTCCAGTTAAATTTATGGCTGGAGACTGCATAGATGTGCCAGTTAATTTATCAAATACTGTATTAGAGCATATGTATTGAGTGCTAACTGATGGTAAGGAACCTACAGAATAACTTAAACCATAAGAGGTAGCGAAACAATTACCAAAAGCAATAGCGTCATCGCCATTAAAATTTTGACCTCCAGCGGTCAAAAATTCTATTTTATCTAAAAAACTATCTTCTGCATTTTTTGTTATCAACACAAAAAAATTTGTAGAATCCTGTTCGTTGGTGTCGAAAAAGTTTTTAAATGAAGAATTGGGTTTTGTGCCAATAAATCTTCCTTGAACTTCATTAGCAAAACTAGGTTCAGGAATATATGTAATATTTAATGATACATCTGGCTGTCGAAAAATATCATTAGTAGAAAAATCTTGAGAGCCAATTTGCTTCGACTTCTGTCTTTCATATCCTATAGAATATTCTAAACCCTGTGTTATTTTGTGTAATAACAAGGATTGATCCGCAGTGCTGAAAGCCACAGTAGATTCTGAAGTAGCTACTACAGAATTATAACTTTTTACAATATTTCTCGCCATTTTATGTTCCTGTTGGAATTACGCCCAATGGGTCTTCTTTAAAATCAACCTTTAAAGTATTGGAATTTGCATAATTCCAAGTATGTGACCAACTATTACAATAGTAAACTTTAGGTCTATTATAAACTGAAGGTATTTGATGTTCGAATCTTCTATAACCACCTTTATTTTCTAAAAAGTGAATCATGCTTTTGGTTTGGGCATCAGAAATATTAGTAAAATTATAACTAATATCAAAAGTAGAAATGTTGTCATTCGTTTTAAATCGTTGAATAAAAGAGTTTTTATATTCTAAAACATCACTTTTTATTTCTACAGTAGGCTGACTTCCTATGTCTGGCTCAAAAAAGAATTTTTGACTCCACATTGAGCCTGTTCCTGTAGGACTATTTACTTGAGCCGAAGTATGCTCCCCAGTGCAGTAATAGAAGTTGTCTAATTTGTTTTGATTTATACCTGTATAAACGACATCATACTTTTCATACGAACTAGAATAATCGTAAGCCTGAAAATCTAAATTACAGAAAGAACCCATTCCCGACCAATTAAATAAAGTTGGCGCATGGTCTACACTTATACTAGATACTACTTGATAATGTTGATTGTTGACGAAGGTAATTCCGTAGCTATCACAAACGCCTGACATCTCTTTGTATATGTTAGATGAATCTGGCGCAAATTTAAAACTATTATTTCCATTTTGAGCTTCGAAAAACACAGCTAATTTCTGTGCATTAGTCTCATTTACCTCATACTTTAAACCAAATTTAGCAGTCAAACTATTAACTGACATCGGTATTAAATTATAATAAAAATCATCAGTTTTATAATTATGATCTCTTGCGGAAAATTCTACAGTAGATCCATAAATAGGAGTAAGACCTAGAGCTGGAAAACTCGAAGGTATTGTTATGCCAGAAATATTCTGGTCTCTATTATAAAATAAACTTTCGCTCATTATTCGTGTCCTATATAGTTAAGTGTTAAACGAACTGCTCCATCAGAACTAGATGTCAATTGTTCTGAAACAAGAGAAGCATTTGGAATTCCCAAAGATTGAATTGTAGATCCGTCTTTTCCTTTTACTGAAAAAACAACAGTTTTATTTTCTCTGTCATTTAAAAAATCAAAACCACTTTGTAAGAATGTATCATCCACTTCCATTTGCACAGAAGCCGAAAACTGAATGGGGCTTATATGTTTTACCTCTGTTGGTGTTTCAGATCCAATTGTATAGTATGGCTTTTTATTAATAGTTAATGAGTAATCAAAACCAATCACACGATTACTAGAACTATTATCACAAGTAGCAGTTATAGATCCTTGACTCGGTATATAGATGTTAGTATTAGCTGTTCCAGTAGCATTGACTCCGCTTCTCATTTCATCATAAACAATAAAGGATGCATTAACTTTAGGTATAGCGCCTACGGCACAATTCACGGAATAAGATGACAAATATCCACTATTAAATCCATAAGAAGTATTATTATTATAATTAAAACTCCCTGCCATAACTTCAGAATCGCGCCTAAAATCGTAAATAGGATCTTGATAAATTAAATTTCTAGAAAAAGAAACAGTTTGACTCGTAGCTCCTCCAACTGCCGTTAATCCACGGGTAGACCCTAAAGGAGCTAAAACGTTACTGCTATTGGAATAACCTATATCAAGACTTTCTATCCCCGAAAGCTCTCTCGCTGATGGACTTCCATCGACTCCTGATATAAAGAAGTGGCAGTCGTAATTTAAAGTTGTGTCATACATTATGCGTTAGCTTTTCTTAAAGATCCCCCCAACCTCTGTTCATCACTAATAACCTGTCTTACGACATCTCTTATTTTGAGTGCCAGATTTGAGCCTTTATCATCCCCATTCCCACTTTCATCAGATGTTCCATCAGAATTCACTGTTATATTTATAGTAGTTTCACCACTATTTTCAGAAACAGAAATTAATTCATCTAACTTTCCTACAACCGCACCATTGTCATCTGTTCCTCCACCAGAGTTTATAGAAGAAAGAGTCCCTCTTCCTACTCTCTGTGTAGCGGCAGCGTTCATGACAAACTCTCCCCCAGATAACATAGCGGGAACAGTATCGACTCCTGCTGCATAAGGTATAGAGCCTCCAGTAGCTTTTTTGGGCGGTGTTAGCATCATCCTTTGCAAGAAGTTCATTTGTGTTCCGTCTTCATTTAGAGGCATAGCTCTACCTATTCCGTCTTCACCCACTTTCCCAAACGAAGCTGCATTAGAAGCTCTACTGACCAAACCTTTGACAGCAGAACTAATAACAAAACTTTTTACAGCGCCCATTAGAGCATCCCCTAAACTAGTTTGACTATCTTTGAATTCTTTTTCTTTTTTTACTTGATTCACAAAAAGACCAAAAGCTTTCTTTTTTGATTCTTGCTCCTTCTGGAACGCTGGGCTGTTTCTCCTCCCAAACATTGTCAAAGCTGCACTTTGAGGCTCTAGTGCTACAGATGCAAATCCTGATCCACCCGAAACTTTATCAAATTGTCCAGTAGTGAAAGATTGTGTGGCAAAATCTAAAAGATTTCTCTTACCCTTCATCGCTCCCTGTCCAAAAGTCCCTGGGGTAAACAATCCCCCTCTATTCATAGTTGGGATAGAGCCTTGGTTTAGAGATGACATGAAAGCTGATCCATACTTATCAACAGCTTTTCTGTTCATCACGAACTCTCCACCTGTTAATAAAGCTGGAACATCATCTCTGGCTCCAGAACCACCTGTTACTTTACCTCCTTCGTTAAAACCAAAAAGTTTTATACCTTTATCAAACGCTGTCTTAAAATTATTTTTAGATTGCTCTAGGAAAAATTCTGATGCTGCTTGCTTAAGAATATCTCCTAAACTTTCCCCCTTTGCTATTGCATCAGTCAAACCGTCAGAAAGAGTGTTAGCAAACTTTTCAGCGCTAGATACCAAATTCTTATTAAAATTATTTTGTATATCTTCGTTAGATTTAATAAATGTATTTTCAAATAAAGCACCCAAGGATTGATTTACTGTCAATCTTTCTTTGTCTAATTTTAAAAGTTCCTTCCTCTTCTGTTCTATTATTTCTAGAGGAGTTTCTTCATTACTTAACAAAGCTGACAATTCTTTTTGAACTGCGAATTGTTGATTGACAATTTCTAGTTCTCTTTCTACATTTCTTCTATCTGCCCTTGTTGGAGCTAAAAAAGCTTTGTCCTGTAATTTTCTGATTGCCGATTGCCTTGTAACTTCGACTTGTGCTACAGGGTCTTGACCCGCCATAAGTCTTCTATTCGCGTCTATCCTTTGACCAGCAACATCAATCATAGCACTCCCTGAATCAGCAGTAAGAGTTGAAATCTTTAATTGTTCTCTTGCTTGTCTAAAACTATCTACGAATTCAAAAAGTAATTGATTAAACATTTTAATTTGTCCAACCAAATCAATACTTTCGTCTAGTTCTTCTCCTGCTTTACCAATTCCATCTTTTGTAGTTTTTAAAGATTCTATAAATTGTCTTACTTTTTCTGTGAGGTCATTGATCGCTATTTTCTCATCGTCTGTAGCATTAGCCCTAAGATCAAATGGCCCAGTATCGGTCAGCATATCATTTACTAGACCTAATCTTTTTTCGGGGGTAAGACTTGTGTCTCCGAGGTCTTCCATTAGAAATTTAAATGTTCCAGCTTCAGCAAATCCTTTAAATGTATCTAAAAAAGAGCTTAGTTCTGTTCTTGTATTTTTAATAGCTTCAGCATCTGCATCTTTGATATCAAGTTGATTCAATTCTTTTAATAATTTTACTTCATCACTTCTTTTAGTTTTTGGTGTTAGAGATTGATCTCCTCTTACTCTACTTAATTCTAAATTTATTCTATTTCTCTCTAAATTTGATTTATTCGTTACATTGAAAGCGTCTCGACTTGTGCCTACTTTAAAATCCGCTTGAGACATTTTCATAGCTTCAGTGAGTTTTATTTGAGCCTGTGTTTCTTTTTCAGTCAGCTTGATATTACCTTTTCTCGCTTCACTTTGATTTAATAAATCTTTTACACCTTCTCCGAATAAATTATTTAATAATTCAGAGATATCTTTTTCCTCACCAGCTAAATCTCTTAGATTGTTAAGTATTATTTCTCTCTTTTTTGCATCTTTAAGGTCTTCTAAATTAATATTTTTTATAGCCTTTTTAAGAGATTCTCTTTTTGCTTCTTCTACTGTTAATTTTTCTACCTTTCCTATTTCTTCTTGTAACAATCCTGAAATTTGACCGTTTAGATTTCTATCTTCATCTCTAAGGGCAATTTTAGTTTTTAAAGCAGATAATTCTGATTGACTAAGATCATTTAAAAGTTGACCTCTCTGCAATTCTATGTCTAAATTACCTATAGCTTTAGATTTTATTTCTAATATTTTTAATTCAGATATCGCTTGAGCTTTTGCTATATCCGCTCTTACTTGAGCTGATCTAGTTAACTTTTCATCGTCAGCGGCTTTTCCTGACTCTCTACCTTCAGCTATAGGAACGGCTTTTAATTCTGTAGTTACTCCTAATTCGACAGCTTTTTTAGAGATCCTTTCTTCGGCTGCTTTTCTGACAACCTCGTCATCACTAGCTAAATTTTTTCTCAAAGTTGGGTCTTCCGCTACAAATTTAGATAAAGCATCTTGTCTGGCAGAAAAATCCACCTCGCTTAAAGCCTCAAGCGCTTTTACCATAGCTTCGCTTTGTTTGCTAGTGAATTCAAAGTCTTCATTCCGCACTGTTTGGTTCCTATACCCAGTTACAGAGGCTCCACCAAATCCCGAGCTAGCACCATATATAGGAACTGATCTTGTACGAGTTTTTCTCTTCTCATCTTGCTCGTCAAGAATTGCGTTGACTTCTTTACTAGTAGCACCAGCATTGTAAGCTGCTTCGACAAGCCCTCTTATGTTTTCTGTTTGAACTTTGTCGTTGCCCATTCCAACAAAACCTTTTTCCTTTATTCTGGCAGCGGCCTGATTAGCTAAAGATGTGGAAGTGTCTGTGAATTCTTTTCGTTCTCTTTGTCCTTTAAATCTTAGATCTGCTAACTCCATCGCTGCATTTTCCGCAGCTCTTCCTAAAGCCTCTTGTCCTAATTTCGCAGCGGCAGTGCTACCATTTAGAGCATTCAAACCTTTGTTAACAAGTAGCACTGTACCTGCCACAGCTCCTATAGGCCCAGCGAAACGAAGTAAAGCTCCACCAGCTACTTTTAATCCACCCATTAAAGCGGTAGCTCCACCTTTAGCAGCTCCTACGGCTCCCGCACCTCTCATCGCACCAAACCCAGTTGACACAGATCTCCTCCCTCTTCTCATGATTGCCGCCCCTTTTCCTGCCATTGTTGCTCCTGATTGTCTTCCCCGAGAAAAAGTCCCAGCTAAATTCCGCGCTCCACCTATTATACCTTTAGCTCCACCAAAAACTTGGGCAGCAAAAGCCGCACTAACAACACCGTTCAGTATTGTTAATCCTGTAGATAAAGCTGAATTCTTTTCAGTAACCTCTCCTAAAAGTCCACTCAAAGCAGAAAATGCTATTTGCGTAGCTAACAGCTTTCCTACTAATCCACCCATAGCATCTGTTGCTTGATCTGGAGTAGCTTTTTTAGCGAAGTTAGGAATAGCTCCTGTAGGCTCGTCTCTTGTGTTTGTGACAGCGAGACCCATTGGGTTCGCGCCATTTCTTAGAGATGCGTCTTGATTTATTCTTACTTGATTAATTGGTAAACCTGCCGCAGTTTCCCTAGCTACTGCTTCTTGTAAAGGACGAGCAAAAGAAGGTATGTAACCACTTGCAGCTTTACCAATCGGAGAAGCTTTTATTTTAGCTACTACACTAGCTAAGTTATCGGAACTTAAACTATTTTTAAAATCAGCTTTTTGAATTAATTGTAACTCTGGTCTTACTGTTTTTGAGAGTAGTCCCTTCGATGATATTTTCCCAAGTAAACTTTCGATAGATCCTCTGTTTGCTAAGTCCCACCTTACGTTTGACTTTTGTGCCGTTCCTATAGCCCCTTGAAAAGCCGATTCGAAAACACTACCAAAAGCCCCCTCAACAGCCCCTTCATTAAGATTTCTATCTACCGCTTGTTTAAATTTTTTCTCTTTAACTATATCTGGATTGAATCCTAGTTTTTCTGCGTATTTTGAAGCTGCTGAAACTAAAGATTTTCTTACTTGTTTATATAGTATGTCAGAAGGTTCTGTCGCGACAGGTATAGTTCTTATTCTTTTGTTCTGATAAGTTATGGTTTTAGCTGGAAGACCTCCTTTTGCATCAGGATATAAAAGACCATATGAAGACTTCTGTTCAGTCCCTTTCTTTACAACACTTGCCTGTTTAGATCCAACCTTTAAATTTCTCTTATCTGTCGCAGACAATTTATCAAAATCTCTCCTCAATGATGAATTAGCATATAAATTCCTCATTTGAGCATCAGCGCCAACATCAATACCTAATTGTTTTTGAGCTGCATTTTGTGAAAATCTCCCATCAGGGAAAGCTTTTGGGACTCTTTGCCTTACAAAATTACTGAATGCGGAAGGAATCGTAGCAAAATTAGGTATATATCCTCCAGCCGCGCCAACCTTTTTAGCTCCAGATGGAAGACCCATAGAAGCAACCATTTCTTGGTTGAATATAGCAGATCCTCCAGTTCCAGCAAAATTAGGAACCATATACTCACTGTTGTTCGCCACCATCGTTCCTTTTTGGCCACCTCCGAAATTAAAGTTAGGTATAGTGACGGGTTTAGCCGAACTTGGTGCTCCTCCTACTCCACGATTTATATCTGCTTGTTCAGAGCCATAACCCATTACTGCATTATAGTTAGGGATAAACCCTCCAGCAGCTCTTCCTTTTCCACCTCTAGTTCCAGCAAAAACCCCAGGAGTTACCTTCGCAGCAATTGCTTGCATCCGAGTCATCACAGCTAACTGTTCATTGAGAGCTGTAGTGAAGAACTTTGTTTGAGCAGCTCTCTTTTGCTCGACGCTAAGAGTGCTATTCTCTATTGTTAAAATTCTTTTTTGGATATCTGAATTACCCAAAAGAGTAGATGCAATTTGCCCTTGTAAAGTCGCTTGTTCTTTAGCTGCTTTATTTAAACCAAAGAATGTTTGCAAAGAACCCACACCAAACTTGGCAAGGTCTATAGTTAATTTAGCAATAATAGCTCCGAATATAGCTAACCCAGGACCACTAAGAACATTACCTATACCAGCTACAATTCCTTTAGCGAATTTACTACCTAACGAATCTCCATCTAATAAACCTTGCAGCCCTGACACTAGATTATTAAAGAAAGTTAAGATACCTTTTAAATTGTCAGTAACTCCTATTTTACCTAAAGTTTCTGCTAGTTGCTGGACACTAACAACTGTGGAGTTTATAGCTGCTGATAAAGTTTGACTTAAAGCTTTGTTACGTTCATAGGCTTCTGTCGTTGCGTTTTGAGAAATTTTAGTAACCTCGATAGCTTTTGAAGTTTTAGAATTATAATCATCTAAAATAGCCAAGAACGGGGCGACTTGGAATTTACCTACTAAATTTTCTGCGATCTGCAACCTTCTAGCATCAGGAACATTTCCAAGAGCTTTGGCTAAATTTTCTATTAATTTCGTTCCACTTAAAACGTCTCCATTTAAGTCTGTTACTTGAACTCCAAGATTCTGCATTGTTTGCAGTTTGTCCAGACTTTGAATACGAGTAAAAATTGTTTTAAATGAGTTACCAATAACAGCACCACCTCGGGCTGTTTTAGTTTGCACTGCCGTGATAACACCGACTAATTCATCTAGTGAAACACCAGCTTGAATAGCAACAGAACCAGATCGCTTAATACCTTCGATAAGATCTCTTTCTGAAACCGCAGCCGAAACCGCTGCCGCAGACAATTTGTTGAGAACTTCCGCACTAGTGACACCCTCTCTGTTGAAAGAGTTAATAGCAGCGGTTAAACCAGCCACAGCCTCTGAAGCTCCCAAGCCAGACAAACGCGCTAAAATCAAAGAATCATTTAACCTCTTGGTAACCTCTTCAGCCTTCAAACCTTGACGGCTTAATTCTAAAGCTGCATCCGCAACCGTGCCAAAAGATTGTTCTGTATTTTTAGCTACATCGAAAATTGTCTTTTTAAAGGAATCTAACTGGCTGGCAGTCCCCCCTAAAATAGAGTTAATAGCAGTTAATCTTTTTTCTACATCGATAGTAGTTCGCACTAACTCTTGAAAGCCCCTTGTAACCGCAGATAAAACACCTACTGAAGCCCCGAACGCTAACACACGGGCGTTGGCCGCTTCCATTGATTTTGTAAACTGATCTGCCTTACCAGTGATTCGCCCAAGAGGTTGGGATAAACCTTCGATACTTTTCGCACTTGTGCCTAAGTTTATCTTAAGCTTCCTACCCGCGCTTTTAGCGGCAGCTTCGATGCTGGCTTCTAATCCTGTTTGTGTGACTGGTACTTTGATTGGCATATCCGTAAACCTTTATTGTAATTACACAAAGATTTACACATCATGCCCAGCTAATCTCATCATTTGTTCCATGTTTAGCGTACCGCCATGCTTTTTAGCTTCCTCTGATAGAGAAACTCCTCCTGATGTTCCTCCTAGTTCTTTAACATCTTGGTCAGTAGCTCCGAAAACAGCAGAACCAGCAGCGTCATCCCTAATAGGATTACTGTTATTGTTTCTTTTAGATTCTGAATAAGATAAAAGTTTTTCTGGATCATCACGGATATTGTCTGGTATATCTTCAGTAAACTGGAATATGTTGAAAAACATCTTACCAAACAACACAACTCTCAACTGATATATTGTTAATTCAGTGATTGGCTTTTGATAAAAACCATAAGCATCTT
>Ga0209535_1000113_pt1 | contig 49906 bp, 76 predicted proteins | sample LinPmetageLP28_FD_184041 | JGI IMG/M metagenome (GOLD analysis project Ga0209535, IMG submission 184041) | Marine viral communities from the Pacific Ocean - LP-28 (SPAdes) (version 2) | ecosystem: Environmental > Aquatic > Marine > Oceanic | place: Pacific Ocean | collected 2009-08-22 | reverse complement strand
ATGATTGATACACTGAAATTTTTAAAGTATTTGATGGACACTTGTGATCAACATGACATCATCACAGGCATAGGCAGAGGGTCGTCAGTGAGCAGTCTTGTGCTTCATTTGTTGGATGTCCATCATATTGACCCTATTAAATACAATTTGGACTACAAAGAATTTTTAAGATAAGGAGATAAACATGCCAAGAAAAATGCCAAGCAAAAAAGTTCATTATTCAATGCAAGGGAAACCAGTTGATTTTGAAGCGATGCGAACCAAACACGAGAAGACAGTTGCTGTGGGCAACACCAAAACAAATGCCAGAGGCGATCAACTAGGCAAAGGCGGCAAAATTGTAAAAAAACGTGATGAAAAGTAAACACACTATTTTTTAATTTTGAACATTGACAAACAAAAAAAGATTCCTTATAGTAACATAAAACTATCAATAAGGAGAGCACATGCCCACTAGAGTACAAGGAAAAATCAAGCCACTAAAAAAAAGAGTGCTGGTATCTAACATGCATTTCGGTTTGCTTAAAACCAAGTCAGGAGTGATCCTTCCAGATGATGACGGCACAGCTGCAGGAACCAAACCAAGATGGGCACAAGTGTATGCTGTGGGTCCTCAACAACAAGATGTTGAAGTTGGCAAGTGGGTGCTGATTGCACACGGCCGTTGGACAAGAGGCATCATTCTTGATCAAGACGACAAAGACATGGATTTAAGAATGGTTGATGAAAATGATATCCTGTTGATCACAGATGTCGAACCAGACATCAACACCATCACTGCTCCCTATAAAGAATAATTTCATAGACATTGCGTTTTAATTCTGTTACTATAAAAGTATGAATACACTTTGGGTAGAAAAACATCGTCCTGACACACTGCAAGGCTATGTGTTCAGAGATGATGCACAAAAGAAACAGGTACAACAATGGGTGTCTGCCAAATCAATTCCACATTTGTTATTTTCAGGTGCTCCTGGTGTTGGCAAAACCACACTGGCAAAAATACTGTTGAACTTGCTGGAAGTTGAAGGCACAGACATACTTGAAATAAATGCATCCAGAGAAAACTCTGTGGATGTGATCAGAGACAAGATAACAAACTTTGTGCAGACCATGCCATTCGGTGAATTCAAGGTTGTACTGCTTGATGAAGCAGATTACATCTCGCCCAATGGTCAAGCGGCACTGAGAGGTGTGATGGAGATGTATCATCAATCAGCAAGATTTATACTAACTTGCAACTATCCCAACAGAGTTATTCCAGCACTGCATTCAAGATGTCAAGGCTTTCACATTGAAAAAATTGACAAAACAGAATTTACTGCTCGTGCGGCAGAGATATTGGTGGGCGAAGGCATCGAGTTCGAACTGGACACTCTGGACACATACGTCAAAGCCACATATCCAGATTTGAGAAAGTGCATCAACACACTACAGATGAATTCAGCAGATGGCAGTTTACAAGCACCCAACACAGCAGATGTTGGAGCACAGGACTACAGGATAGAAATGGTGGAACTGTTCAAAGCAGGCCAAATCACTCAAGCAAGGAAACTGTTGTGTTCACAGGCACGCCCAGAAGAAATGGAAGACATCTATCGTTGGATGTATGACAATATTGAAATATTTGGCGACACAGAAGATCAACAGGATGAAGCCACACTTATTATTAAACAAGGCATAGTGGATCATTCATTTGTGGCAGAAGCAGAAATTAATCTTTCAGCCACACTGATTAAACTTGCAAGAGTCAAAAATGGCTAAAACAAAATATCTTATCTGTAACTACATGATGGTTCCAAAAGACCCGTCGATGACATCAATACCCAACTGGCAAAAAGATCCTAACAATGTGCAATACGATGAACAAGTATTTTTTGATTCCAAAATAAGATCCAAAGATGCAGGCGCTTCTGTGATAATCAATCTAGCAGATAAGACTATAGAAAAAAATAGATTAGATCCTAAACTAACATATGATCAACTGCATGATTATTTCTACAAAGCATACAAGCAATACATGGATCCTGTGCTTGCCGCCCTTAATCAAGCTTCATCATAAATTTTCAATGCTTCAGTGACAGCTTTGTGTCTTACAATGTCTTCACCCATCAATTGCACATTGGTGATATGACGTGAATGACTACGCCACAACTTGTGCAGAAAGTCAGCCATGCCATTGTTTTTGCCACGATCAGTTTGATCAAGATCGCCTGTGATCACAAGTTTAGAGCCTTCGCCTATTCTTGTTAATAACATTTTGAATTGATTCACTGTGGTGTTTTGCATTTCATCTGCAATGATGTAACAGTTCTCAAATGTTCTACCACGCATGAAAGCTAGGGGTGCAATTTCGATCTGTTCTTCACGTATCATTCTATTGACTCTGTTAATGGTGTAATTTTTGTGGAATATGTCTACCAGCGGTCTTGTCCAAGGTTCCATTTTGCGTTGCAATGAACCTGGTAAAAAACCAATTTCTTCATCGGCACCCACTACAGGTCTGGTAATAACTATCTTTTCTATCTTTTGTAGTTTCATTAGATCAATGCCGTTTTGGGTGGCTAAAAGCGTTTTTCCGCACCCTGCAGGGCCATGAGCGATAACAATTGACTTTTTATCGTCTTGGAGCATTTTCCAGTATTTGTGCTGGTTTGCTGATCTAGGTCGTACTTCGTGTCGTGAAAAATCGTCACGAAGATCGTCAAAGGATAAGACAGTTTTGTGTTTCATTATGTTCTCCGATTGTTTGTGTCTATGCGAATGCATATAAAAATATTTAGGCTTATTCACTGTCACTAAAGTTGGTACATAATGTCTTTGCATGGCTGTCACACAACTGCAATAAATACTTTACTATGATTGATACCCTAGATATAATCCGTAATATTAAACAAATATACGCTTCAGATGCAGTGGTCAAGACCATTGTGAACATGGAAAAGGTCATGGATGATGTAAACATCTATGCATACAAAAACTGGAATAAGGGTGAACTTGTTGATGGACCACATGTCACAAAGTATGACACCACAGCAACTTTTATGTGGGAACAAGATACAATGCCAGATCCAGAAGCTGGCAAAAGACTGCTCAACATAGGCGGTAAAGTTGAATTTAAACGTGACATAAAAATGACACCAAGAAGAATAGAATCCTACTCAGATTATAGACCAGGCACACGCAAAGCCAAACTTGACGAGATTCCTGTGTGGCTTGTGAAGATCACAGTGCCCAATCAAATCATAGAAGATTTCAATGCAGAAACTCAAGTCACAAAGACAGTGAGTGGAGTTGCTGTTGACCAATCAACTCAGGACGCATCAGAACTATGAAGTCAATAAAAAATTTAGAAATGCAGAATCACATCAGTGAATTGATAACCATTGATAACTTTGCAGCCAAACTAGGCAAAGACGAAGACGTATCAGTTGTAAAATTTCAAACAGACAACAAAGCAGTAGCAGAAGATCTTGTGCATTTTATCGAAACAGGGTGTGCATTTGTATTAGACGCAGACAACTCACCTGCAAAAAATCAAGAAGGCAGATACAACATATTTGTTGAACTAGAACGCAACGATGATTTGCCAAAAAAGATCATGGAGCTTGTGCGAGACGTTGAACAGGTGTCAGGCATGTTACCATGGAAGTTTACGTTTCACAAAAAAGACAATGAATATGCTCTCAGTGAAGAAACACTTGCTGTGATAGTGCCAACATCATCTTCACAGTACAATTTTTTAACTGACGATACCATAGAAGAAGACATTAAATCATTCTTTGAATCATCTGCCATAGTACACAGAAGACTCAAAGGCAAACATCTGACATTGAAAAAAGCATTCACCAATCATGAAATGATAATTGAATCTTTCAACAGCGATGTGCAAGGCACATACAAAATTGACAGAGAATCCAACGAACAAGCATCCTATCTCAATCATTGGCTAGGAGGCGGATACTCAGTTGTAAAAGTTGACGATTTATTCAAAATAACTAAAGGTACCAAGTCTGTACTTGCAAAGTTAAAGGAGTTTTAAATGGCATCACAAAATTGGATCAAATCCCTGGAAGCAATACTTCACCACGAAGGTGGTTATGTTAATCATCCCAAAGATCCAGGAGGAGAAACAAATTTAGGAGTGACCAAAAGAGTTTACGAAGACTTTGGCGGCACCAAAGACATGAAAGAATTAATACGCGAAGATGTGGAACCAATATACAAAAAGAACTATTGGGACAGAGTTAAAGGTGACAATTTGCCTGCAGGCTTAGATCTGTGTGTGTTTGATTTTGGTGTCAACGCAGGCACAGGCAGAGCAGCCAAATATCTACAAACACTCATTGGTACTGTGGCAGACGGAGGCATAGGACCCAACACTCTTAAAACTCTTGATGCATACATCGAGAGCAACGGTGTGGAAAACACCATTAAAAATTATCAAGCAGACAGACAAAAATTTTACGAAGGTCTCGACACATTTGCAACATTTGGTAAAGGATGGACTCGCAGAGTTACAGAAACTACTGAAATGGCTGTTGCAATGACAAAGTAATGTTTTCAACTTTTAAACTTGTGATGGTAGGCATCTTGGTCAGTTCGCTGGCAGGTGCAGGCTTGTATGTGATGAAACTGAGATCAGACAATGCTGTGCTCAAAGCCAATCAAATCAAGTTGGAAGAAGCAGTTGCATCACAACAGGAAGTCATTGAACAACAAAAAGCAGACTTTGAAACCATCATGGCTGCCAATGCAAAACTGCAAGACACCCGCGATATTCTCAGAGCAGAACTACAAAATTTAGATGACAAGTTCAACAAAACAAATGCATCAGGCAAAAAACGTGACATCGGAGATCTTGCTGTAAACAGACCGTCATCTGTTGAAAAAGTAATAAACCGTGCTTCAGACAATGCTCTACGCTGTGTAGAAATTGCCATGGGTGCATCACTAACAGAGGAGGAAATAAATGCAGTTAAGCCGAGTAAAATCAATTCTGAATGTCCTAGTTTGGCTAACCCTAACTACGTTCCTGCTGAGTAGTTGTAGTTCGGTACAGGAGATTGAGATTTTTAAAAAAGAAGTGCCTAGAGCAAAATTAGATCTACCCGATCCTGAAACTCCAAGGATTCAAGATCTCAATTGGATTATTATTACTTCAGAAAATGCAGAAGAAGTGTTTGCCAAACTCAAAGAACAAAATGTTGATCCTGTGCTGTTTGGACTCACAGATGATGACTACGAAACACTTGCTGTTAACTTTGCACAAATTCGTGCTTACATGATCAAACAAAAACTCACACTGGACCAATACCGCGAATATTACGAAAGTGATTGAGTGGAATGGACAACAAGTCACACACACTATGGCCTTTGATAGGTTATACCCAGTTCAATGATTATGAGATCATTGATTATGATTATCTATATTTCAACAATTACCAAGCACTTGTTGCAAGATTTGAAGAACTAAAGGACAGCAAAAAAAATATCATCATAGATAAACATGAAGAACAGCTGACTGACAAAAACGACCCACACGCTAATCAACTAGATAAACTAAATTATTTTTTAGAAACTTATAAATGTAAAACTCGATCAGTGGTATTTGACAACACACATGATGACCATTTTTTTCATAAGCACAAAATAAATCATCTTTCAGCTCCTTTCTACATGTATTACTTTTTAAATCCAATGACAGGAATAAAAATTCCCAATTGGGACTCAAAAATATCTCATACCTTTGTATGTGTAAACAACACACACAGGCCACATAGACAAAAATTTGTTGAAGGATTATCAGAAAATAATATTTTATCAAAAATTAAATGGAGTTACAGACAAGAAATCAATTCAAAAATCATACAAACTCCAAAATTTTTAGATGAAGCAGACAATAATTTATTAAAACCTAATAGTCCTATTTTTGAAACCTTTAGCACATTGTATCAGCATTGTCTTATTGCATTAGTCACTGAAGCTGCATTTTATCAATCAAATATTACAAGCATCACTGAAAAAAGTTTATTTCCTATTTTCTATGGTTGTATACCTTTGATTGTAGGGTTGCCTGGTTCAGTTAACCTTTTGAGATCCTGGGGGATAGATATGTATGATGATATTGTAGACCATTCTTATGACAATGTAATAGATCCTGATCAAAGATTGCAAATGATAATTGATCAGTGCAAACAGTGGGTCTCTGAAAGATATCCACAAAAAATAAAAAATTTAATTGCTCCTCGTATTTTAAGGAACCAAATACTATTGACTAGTAGAGACTACTGGAAAAATCAAATCAGACGAATCATGTATGATTATAAATATTAACATGTGGGAAATGATAGAAAGAATGGCTGCTGATAGACTATGGATCTACACAGCTTTAGTAGGATCTTTGTTTGGGTTGGCATTTTCAACTTATTTTAAATCAACACGCATAGGTCTTTGGCTATATGCAAAATTTGACACAGCAGTGGATTATCTTGTGGATCGTTGGGGCTGGACATGGTTACAACAACCAGAAGATGCATGGCGTAAAAAGTATCCATATGTAACCAAAAAAATAGACGAACTTGAAAAACGCATCAAAAAATTGGAGAAATAAAAATGATTGATTGGATTAAAAACAAAATTAAAGCAAGAGATTCATTACATGGAGCAGGCATTATCGTTGCTTGTCTACTAATAATTGCTTTTGGATCAATGGCAAAAATACTTGCATATGTTGGCATTGCCTACGGATTGTGGCAAATACTTAAGAAAGATTAAATATTCGTATGCGTATTGAAGACGACACCATAACAGAAGATAAAATTGTAACCCCAGCAGACGGTGGCACAGCATCAAAAAAAGTCCAAGTTGAACTGGAAGTTGACACTTCTGTCAAAGACTTGGGTCCAAATCCTTATGCCAAATTAATTCATCTTGCTCGTGCTGTGGATTCATGGAGAATATTTCCAAGAGTATTCATTACCACATACATCATTTTACTGTACAAATGCGTGATATGGTACATGGCACTTGAAGCACCAACTCTTGAACAGTCAGGACTTATCTCAATTGTGGTAGGTGCTGGTGCGGCATGGTTTGGTCTATACACAGGCTCATCAAAAAAACACGACAAGTAGCACTTGTCATTTGACAAATCCACATTATATAATATAATATGGACATGGATCCTTATACCCTGCTTGGCGTTGATCAATCTTCTTCTGATCAAGACATCAAACAAGCATTTAGAAAATTAGCAGTGAAATATCATCCTGACAGGGGTGGTGATGAAAACAAATTCAAAGAAATCAACGAAGCATACGACAAAATCAAAACACAGGAAAAGCGACAGCAGTATGAATCTGCCAAAAGATTTGGTGACGGATTCAACTTTAACTTCAGCCAAGGTGATCAGTTTGACATGCAAGATGTATTCTCCCAATTTTTTGGAGATGGCTTCCAAAATACCACAAGACGCAGACGACAACCCCCCAACAGAAACATACAGATCAACATAGAAGCCACAATGGAAGATGTGTTTCACGGCAACAGCAAGTGGGTGCAGATTGATCAGACAGGTAAAAATGTTGAAATTAAAATCCCCAAAGGCATCAATCATGGACAAAGCATCAGATACAAAGGACTAGGCATGCACACCAACAAAGCATTGCCACCAGGTGATTTATTGTGCAAAGTTTACATCAAACCACATGATACTTTTGTCAGAGATGGTTTAAATCTATATGCAGAAACTTCTGTGAGTGTGTGGGAAGCAATCAATGGTACTTCTGTGCAGATGCCAACCATTGACGGCAAGCAGTTGACCATCAAAGTGCCACAGGGCACACAGCCAGGCAATGTGATGAAAGTTGCAGAACATGGATTGCAAAGCAATACCCACAGAGTGGGTGACTACTTTATTAAGATTAATGTATCAATACCAAAAAACTTGACCAAGGAGGACAGAGATGACATCAACAGAATCAGCAAAAAGTATTCTTAAAATTAATTTAGAAGGTCATGCAGTGTTACAACAAAAAATTGCAGAGTCTGATCTCACACAGGATTTGGAATGGGATAAAATTTCTGATCTCATGCATCGCACCATGCAGAGTGCAAACGGCCTTGGGTTGGCAGCCAATCAAGTGTCTGTGGGCATCAGAATGTTTACCATGTGGGGCAACAAAACATTCATCAATCCAAAAATCGTTGAACGCTCTGATGACACACAACTGCGTGAAGAAGGTTGTTTGTCATTTCCAAATTTATTTTTGAAAATATCAAGAGCACAATCTGTTTTGGTGGAATATCACAACGAAAAATTAGAGAAATCAGTTGACAGATTTGAAGACCTATGGGCACAATGTATACAGCATGAAATTGAACATCTAGATGGTGTGCTGTTCATTGAGCATGTCAGCAAATTAAAATTAAACAGAGCGAGGGAAAAACAAAGGAAAGCAAATGATACAAGCAGACGATAGACTAAAAGGCCTTTTTGATGAAGCAATTAAGATTGCTCGTCAACACAAACACGAATACATCACACTAGAACATCTGTTGGCAGTGTTACTGCAACAACCAGAAATAGCAGAAATGGTCAAAGACAAACCCACAGTGAAATATGATCAGCTGATGAAGCAACTTCAATCACACATCAAAGACAACATGAATGACATCAAACTGGCAGAAGATGTGTATCCAAAAAGAACACAAGTCACTGAAAGATGTGTTAACCGTGCATTCACCACAGCAATCTTCCAAGGCCAAGAAACAGTCAACACATTCCATTTACTGAGTTCAGTGTATTCTGAAAAAGAATCCTATGCTTATTACTATCTTGAAAAAAACGGATTTGCCAAAAGAATTGTCATAGACTACATGACTGATGTGGGCACAGAAAACATTGAGGAACAAAGTGTTTCATCTAAACAAGCAAGTAAAATTCTCAAACAATACACTGTCAATTTAAATGAACAAGCAAAAAATCAAAAAACCTTTCAATGCATAGGCAGACAAGATGTGGTAGATGAAATAACTCTTGTGCTGGGCAGAAAGATCAAAAACAATGTGATCATGATTGGTGATCCCGGTGTAGGAAAAACAGCAGTAGCAGAAGGACTAGCACACATGATTGTCAACAATCAAGTGCCTGATGTAATCAAAGATCATATAATCTATTCAGTTGATGTAGGATCTTTAATTGCTGGATCAAAGTACAGAGGTGATTTTGAAGAAAGACTTAAAGTGTTGCTTGGCGTATTAGAAAAAAACAACAAAGCCATCATGTTCATTGATGAAGCACACATGATGCATGGAGCAGGAGCAGGAGGACAAGGTGGTGTTGATCTTGCAAACTTGCTGAAGCCACACCTTGCCAGAGGAGATCTCAAAGTGATTGCATCAACCACATGGGAAGAATATCGCAAACACTTCGAAAAAGATCGTGCTTTAATGAGAAGGTTTGCCAAAGTAAACATCGAAGAACCATCTATCGAACATGCAAAAAAAATAATGACTGGATTGAAAGAACAATTTGAAGCCTTTCACAATGTTAAGATCACTGACACAGCTGTGGATGCATCAGTTGATTATTCTGTGAAGTATATCACTGATAGACAACTGCCAGACAAGTCCATTGATGTGTTGGACAGAGCATGTGCCAAAGCAAAAATATTTGATGCTTTCAGAGATGTGGAAACAAAAGATGTGCAGGAACAAGTGTCCAAGATATCAGGAGTAAAGTTTGAATCAATTGTGCAAACTAAAACCGAATCACTTGAGAATCTCAACACTAACATCAAAAAACAAGTGTTCGGACAGGATGATGTGATAGACAAGTTGGTGGACACAGTGTTGGTTGCACAGGCAGGATTGAAACAAGAAAACAAACCCATTGGATCATTTCTGTGTGTTGGGCCAACAGGTTGTGGTAAAACAGAAACAGCCAGGCGTCTAGCAGATGGCATGAAAATTCCGCTGATAAAATTTGACATGAGTGAGTATCAAGAAAAACACGCTGTGGCCAAACTGATTGGCGCCCCTCCAGGATATGTAGGATATGATGACGGCACCACAGGATCAGGGCAACTGATCAACGAATTAGAAAAACATCCAAATGCTGTGATATTGTTTGATGAAGTTGAAAAAGCACACAGAGATGTGATGACAATACTGCTACAAGCTATGGACGATGCTGTGATCACTGCATCAAACGGCAAAAAAGTAAAACTTAATAATTCAGTGATACTGATGACATCCAACTTGGGTGCAGAAGACATGCAGGCCAACACACTTGGATTCATGGACAACACAACACATGATGGCGAAGCAGACATCAATTCATTCTTTGCGCCAGAGTTTAGAAACAGACTGGATGCTGTGTTACGATTCAAAACATTATCCAAAGAAGTTATGACAAACATTGTTGACAAATTTGTTCAACAACTAAGCGATCAAGTCAACGAAAAAGGCATATCCATTAAACTTGATCACTCTGCAAAAGATCAACTGATTGAAGAAGGATTTGATGCAAAAATGGGTGCAAGACCACTGCAGAGAGTAATCAACAACAGAATCAAACTGCCCTTATCTAAAAAGATATTGTTTGATTCATTGCAAGATATTGCTCTGACTATTTCATACAACAAAGACAAAGACGAATACATCATAGGAGAATAAATGAAATCAAAAACTATAGAATATATGATAAGGAACAATTATGTAAAAAACAATTGTTTAGTAAATGCAACCATCAATGCGCCGGGCATGGGTGGCCAATTGGTGACTGTGACCAAAGATTTGCTGTATGAAGACTGTGCTCAAACACCCAAAGGCACTGTGTACATCAAAGGATGTGATCCCGAAAATCTACACGAATATATCATAGGAGCATCTAAAATACATCAACTCAACGGCATGGACGAACCAACCATCCAAAGACTGTTCCCTGAGATGCAATAAATACTCACATGCCAACAGTATCAACCATTGTACAATCACAGGTAAACGCAGGTGATTCCACAGCATCTACAGTGTCCGATAAGATCAAAGCGGACGGTTATTACGGCAATGCTGACGGATTACACACTGTGGCTTACATATGCTCTGATGATTTTGTAGGTACTATCAAAATGCAAGCATCATTGGCAACTGATCCAGACAATGCTGTGGATTGGTTTGACATCGACGACACTTCCGTAGGTGATGGATCCAGCGTTGTTGCAACCACATACAAGAACTTCACAGGCAACTTTGTTTGGGTAAGGTCAGTGACCACTGTCGAAACTGGTTCCGTAACCAAAATTCAACTTAACTTTTAAAACACCATATAATTAATTGCATGATAGCAGGCAAAGTGTGGGGAACCACAGAACTCGTTGAGAGAAATGGCGTTCTTGAATTTCATAGGATAGAAACCAAACGTGGCGGAGTGTGTTCCAAACACATTCATGAATACAAATGGAATGGATTTTTTGTAGAATCTGGATCACTGTTGATTCGTGTGTGGCAAAAAGAATATGAACTCTGTGACGAAACTGTGTTGAAAGCAGGCGATTACACCAAAGTAAAACCTGGACTGTTGCATCAATTTGAATGTTTGGAAGATGCTGTGGCGTATGAATTGTATTGGGCAGAATTTCCTGAAAAAGACATCAAGCGAGACACTGTAGGGTTCCAAAAATAATTACCAAAATTGTATTGACAAATTGTTGATGTGTTGTATAATTGACACATGTTAGAATATATCAAGATCAAATGCACAGACAACAACAAATGGGTTGAAGCCAAACTAGTCGAACACACAGACGGATGGATGATCGTGGCTATCCAGCCAGGTGACATCAAACTCAATATGAAAAAGACCAAACCTAACACATATGTTGGTAACATGAGCAAGTATGAATTTGTTTACAAGCAATGAAGTCAAAATCAAACTAAACTACAATCATATTTGGATTGACCATCCTTTGTTTGTTAAATTGTTAGTAAATGACAGAGTGCTAAATTTCGACATTTCAGGAGAACCAAATAAAAATATAGAAAAAAAATTAAACCTTGACAATGAATTGCATGAACTTAAAATACAAATTACAGGTAAAAATGACCAAAACACATCAATTGATCAACAAGGTAAAATTATACAAGACTCTTTTATTGAAATCACGGATTTGCAATTTGACAATATTAGTGTGCTCAACATGTTAAAAAATGAAACAAATTTTGGAGTGTTTGTTTCAAATGATCAAAATATTCTTACAAAAACAGCCAATTTTGGATACAACGGCACATTGACTATACCATTCAAAGTGCCAATTTACAATTGGTTACTTGGACTAGTATTCTAATAAATATTTGCTATGTACGATGAATCCTTAAGCACATCTGTCACACAACATCTTTTCAATGATGACGACATGTACAGACGTCATTTTATACCATGTCAACAGCACATGCGTAGAAACCCCAAAGACACAAACAGAGTGATGGAACTAGTAGACAACGTGTGTATGAAGTTTTCCAAAGCAAACAATGTTCCGTATCCTAGCATTACACCAGAAGTCAAAAAACAAGTTGCTGTAAATGTATATCAAGAAATGATCGACGATGAAGCTCACAGAAGTAGAAAATAACACAGCGGCATTTGTGTTTGGGAGATTTAATCCTCCAACCATAGGCCATTTCAAATTATTCCAAAAACTAGAATCGCTGTCGCCTGTGCATTTTGTATTTGTAAGCCACACCCAGGACAAAAAGAAAAATCCATTAACATGGAATCAAAAAGTTTCTATGATGTCAGCACAATTTCCGCAAATGGCTGACCATGTGATAAGTGATCCAAATATCAAAACTATTATTGATGTGATGAAATTTCTTGAAACAGCAGGACATAAAAATGTAACCATGGTAGCAGGCAGTGATAGAGTCACTGCATTTGAAGATCTATTAAACAAATACAATGGCAAGGAATATTCATTTGACGCAATAAATGTTGTATCAGCAGGACTGCGTGATCCAGATGCTGACTCACTTGAAGGAGTATCAGCATCCAAAGCACGTGAAGCCGCAGTGCAAGGAGACTTTGAAGGCTTTGCCACAATGTTTGCAGGCACACAAGATCTCAAAAAGAAAATTTATGATGCTGTAAGAAAATCCATGGGTGTTGAAGAAGCAGCTGGCGTTGGTATTGTGACCAAACAAAATACCACCAAAGATGTCAACAAAAAGACATTGGGCAAGATAATGAAAGCACTGCATCTAAAATGATACTGTATGAACTAGAAACCACGGTTAAATCACCTATATTATATGTAGACATGGATGGCGTGTTGGCAGATTTCTATGGCCCATTCAACCAAATGGCTGGAGTTGCATCATGGAAGGATGCATCCAAAGACACAGTTAGCAAAGTGTTAAGAGACATCACCAAACGTAATGATTTTTGGATTGACCTTGATGTGCTGTCGGATGTACCTTCTATAATGTCTGCAATTAAAACACTGTTCAATGGCGAATACAAAATACTTTCCAAAGCACTTGCTGGTGATAAACGTGTAGTTGCTCAGAAAAAACAATGGGTACAGAACAATTTACAACCACAACCAAATGAAGTTATTATTATGCCAGCCACTGGCGACAAAGGCCTCTATGCCAAACAAGCAGATGGCACACCCAACGTACTAATTGATGACTTTGGCTACAACATCAAGAAGTGGCAGTCTGCAGGCGGCATTGGCATACAGCATACAAACGGATCAGTTGGTAACACTATCAATCAAATAAAAAAAAATATTAGCCAAACAACAATAAATTAATTTTGCATGTTTTATAAAAAATGGTTTGATGAAACTAAACCAGTGCTTGTTGCTGGAGACAGTTACACTTATGGCGTGGGCCATCAAAACACTCAATTAGATCCTTTTAGAAATCCGCCTGCATCAACCACATGGCCTAATTATATTTGGCATTCGAATGAATTTAACAATATATCGCATCCAGGTTGCTCAAATGGAGACATAACCCAATGTATATATGAGCATTGGAATAATAATATAAAAGTAGTAGCAGTTATGTTTTCTCTGCCTAATAGGAGAGATTATTCTTACAAAGATTATGGTTATTCTTTTAGTCCCAACAACATAGTTTCACTGTCAAATAATCCACTAGAAAATCAGATGAGACAGGAAGTTGTCAAAGATAATAAAGAATTGTTTGAGCAATTCCATAAAATGTATTTCATGCAGGAATCTGACGTGAGCAATCATATCAATCTACTGAAAAATATTATTGCTATCCAAAATTTATGCAATTCAATTGATTGCAAATTCTTTTGGTGTGCTGTCAAGCCTTTTAGTATGGGACAAGAAAGATCTGAGAATCCTTATGTGAATTGGCAAATTTCGCAGCTAGAAAAACTTATTGATATTACAAACTATTTTTCAATTGATAATAAAAGTATGCAGGAGTTCGGTGAAAGTTTTACACATAATGTAACCACAAGCACAGGGCACTACACTAAAGAGGTGCATGAGATCTGGGGACAAGCATTCAGCCGATTTATAAATAATTTTATATGAGATTACACGAATTCAAACAAATTAACGAAGGTATGAGTTTTCATGCATACAAAAAAAATCCAGGCGAGAACTATTTCAGCATGGTAACTGGGGATGCAGATCGATACAAAGACGAAGTGTACAAGACAGACTTTGCAGGCGATCCAAAAGATTTTACAAATCCAGACTACAATCCAGAACATGACCTAAACTTATCAAATGCCAACGCAGGAGAAGTGTTTGATGTGTTGGGATATGATGTATACGATGGCAGTGTGCCCATAGATGAATTTATTGCAAGAGCAACTCAATGGTTGCAGAAAAACATAGGCAAACCGTCTCAAGCACAAGATGCAGAAGTTGACGATCAACCAAACAAGATTACTACAATATCAGGTGGCAAGCGTGAAGGTTACTTCAATGATGTCATCATGCGTATGAACAAGATAGCACGTGATGGCAAACGCATGGGTGCCACACACGTGGGTGCCAATTGATTACAAAAATTACTTTGATTGTCTACATGGTGACTGCTATGATGTTAGACACACAGGGCAACACTGTACACCCAAGATATGAAAAGATGATCTTTGATACGTTGGAAGAATGCCAGGATGCCATGCAGATTCAGGAATTCTATACTCTGATGTGGATGACTGTGCAGGTAGCTTATCCTCAACAAACCCTGCAACAAATAGGTTGCGGTGCTTGGGATATGTCTATGTCATCAGATGGACCAGAAGTACCTCAACAATTCTATTAAATACACACATGCGACTACAAGAATTCGCCAAAATGGGTTACAGTAACACAACTCTGCGTTATCCTTACAGGGTAAAGACTAAAAACGGCAAAGTAAAATTAGTGCATGATCCCAGCAAAGGACTTAAGAAGTGAGATTATTCGAACTTAAAAAACCCGAAGCAGTGCAGCTGCAAAAACGTGAACTCATTCAGAAACTGCAATCCCTGCCAGAAAAAGATCCAGACACACAAAAATTAATTGATCGTTTCACACAGTTGTTGACTGATGTTGGCGTAGGCGGCAGAGTAGCATCACTGCTGAATCGTGTGCAAGAGATTGATGACAACGATGTCAAGAAAGCAGTGAGAAAAATTGCAAAAATTATTTCCACAGTGGATTTTTCTTCACAAGGCAGACAACAACTGTTTAAATTGTGGAATGCAGACAAAATTGTAAACAAAAACCTTTTGACTTCAGGCGGCACGCATTCATTTGCAGATGTGTTTGCAGGTTATGGAAAAGACCCTGCAATGACGGAACTTGTGGATGACTTCCAAGATGTTATAGGCCAAGGCATTGGCCCTGGTGAATTTGCACTGGCATGTCTCAGCAAAGGCATCACAGGTGTAGGTTCTGGCAAGGAAAAAGGTGATCTTATCATTGGAAAAAAGCCTGTTGAACTCAAAACACGGAATGTCAAAGATGCAAGAATGTATGATAGACAGGTCACTGTCACAGCAAACTATGATCAATTGGTAACAAAGTTCATGCAAAAATATTCAAAAGATTTACAAGCCATGGCAAAAAAAGGGTTTCAACCCAGCAAACAAGGACTTAATCTTTCACAACTGTCAAGTTTGATTCAATTTACAAACAATGCAAACATCGAACAAGATGTCAACACAATTCTAAAAAATATATTTCCTGGTGTCAAAGGCACTGATGCTATCACAAAAGCACTTGCAAAAGGTGATGTAAACACAGCAAGAGACCTATACGGAAAGATTAATATTAACTATTATCTTGGCTACAAAAGATCACAAGGTCAATTAGATGGAATTATTTTTGCTAATTTAGCCAACAAAACATACACATACATACAAAACACCAAAGATCTAAAAGGCAGTGGCATGGGAGTGAGTGTTGCAACTGCATATCCTGTTGCCACAGCAGATCCTAAGATGAATCCATATCCACAGATTGGCGTTAAAGCAATATAGCCGTAATAAATATCACTATGTCAGTAGATAGGAATGCAGTTGAATACATGAAGCAGGCTATGAATGCTATTAACCTAGTAGAAGAGCCAAAAACATACCAAGAATACTTGAATCAGCAAACAGAAGATGGTCACACAGACACAGATTCTATGCAGGCTAAGACAGCACAGATAGCCAAAGATGCTATGGCGCTGTATCAAATGTTCAAAGACAGACCAGGTGGAGAAAGTCTGGACACATGGTTAACCAACAAGATTGCTGTTGCAGCTGACAAATTAACATCAGTAAAAAATTATTTGCAAAATCCAACACCTGACGAACCAATGGAAGATGATCTAGAGGAAAAGCATGGTGGCGAACACAGCACCACAGGCAGATCAATGTCCAAAGGTGAAATGGACAAAAGAGAAAAAATTGTAAAGTCAATGAAATCAGACAAAGCTGGTTTCAAAAAACGATACGGTAAAGATGCTGATGCAGTGATGTATGCCACAGCAACAAAAATGGCAATGAAGGATGACACACAATCCATGGGAGAATCAACAATGAACGACAACAAAAAACAGAAACTGAGTGAGGGCATCAGTATTCAAACAGACACACTGGAAGATCAAATTGCTCTTATGGCTATTTTAAAGAATGCAGGACTTGATCCACAACAGATGAATATCCAAAACAAACCCTCAATGGATGCACCTGCAATGGACATGACACCTGATGCACCAGAAATGGATGCACCTGAGCCAGAAGCAGAAGCATACGACAACGAACCAAATGAAAAGTTTTTAGACAAAGACGATTACGAACTCAAAAGAAATGTAGTGCCCAACAAAGACATGGGACCTTCAGCGGCATCAAGAGGCGACAATCCACTTCCTGAAAGTGAAGAAGTTGAAACAGAAGTTGATGAAGCCAAACATGGCAAGCCAGATTATCTTGACTTTGACAAAGATGGCGATAAAAAAGAGCCAATGAAGAAAGCACTCAAAGACAAAGAAAAAAAGAAATCAGAAAATTCAGATATAGATACAGATTCATTGATTGCTGAATTAAACAAACAGTATGAACTAATGTTAGTAGGTGGTGCACAGGATGCACTTAACCTTACATCATCAGCAAGAATAGTTGCTGACGAATCACTGTATGACGGTTCTAATTTTGTAATTGCAGAAGTGGTTACAAAGCCCGAAGCAGGACTGGTTGCAGAAGATGGAGCATGGGAAGGTGACACTACATCTTTTAGAGTTGCATATCTTGTCAGAGAAGGCAAAATTGTTGGTCAGATCGGATCAGGAGATGTACCATATCTTTCACAAGACGGGAACGGAACTCGTCCAGTAAATCATAAACTTAATGTTCTAAATCTTAATGGACCAAACTTTTTTGAAGACTACCCAGTAGCCGTTGATTCAATTAAAGCAATGTATGAAGATTTAGGAGAACAAATGTTTGGAGAAGTAACAACTGAATTTGGCGGTTGTGAAATGTATAGAAATGAGTAAAGAAGGCGCAGAACTAAGAAAACTTTCAGAATCCATTGATGCATTATCATTAAAAAGTGATGCAGAAGAATATGGAAAAATAATGGATGCTCTTGCAAATCAAAATGACGAGTTCACAAGACTCGCAGAAGAAACACAGACACACGTGTCACACATTACAGAAGTGATGGAAAAGGGACTTAATGAACTTGGTTGCACAGTGGAGTCAGCATCTGCACACATTAATTCATCTGACTTAGAGTACCAATACAAAGGCAGAACTTATAACCTTACACTTAAGATAGACCAGGTGAAATAGTGAGCGACTTAGATACAATATTAGACCAGCTGGTGGCTGGTGATGAAGACAAAGCTAAAGAAACATTTCACAACATGGTGGTGCAACAGTCACGTGACGAATTCAACAAGTTAGAACCACAAGAAGTTACTCAAGAGCCAGAACAACCACAGGCAGAATAATGAAACTCCACGAACTCTACACAGTTGAACTGTTGGAGAAGTGGAGCAAAAAATACAAAAAATCAATCAACTGTTCCAACCCCAAAGGCTTTTCACAACGAGCCCATTGTGCTGGTAGGCGCAAAAAATCTAAATAAATTACTTGATGTACCAACATCTTTTAGTCAACGGCTGTTCGTTCAACACACCCAACCCCAAAGGCAAAGTCTCTGTGTTTGCAGGCCAAATGGTTGCCCAGCATTTTGACCTTGAGTTGCACAATCTTGCACGTGGTGGTAGAGGCAATGACAGAATTGTTGTCACAACCAAATTACACTTTGAACGTTTTACCCAACACAAACAAAACACCATTGCACTGATTGAATGGACACAGGCCGGCCGTATTGACTATGTGACCAAAGACAATTACAAACCCATGCAAGGGCACAGCAGTACATGGAGGACATATCACACCAGAGATGTGTTGCATGTGATGCCAGGATTTGATGATGTAGAACATGAATCCATTGCCATGCTCAACAACATCCTTGATCTGCAAACATATTTCAAAGCCAACAATATCAAGTATGTGATGTATTTTGGACTCAATAATATCATTACAGATTCAGCAGACAGCAGAACACTATGGAACTGTGTGGACACAGATTATTTCTATCATCCTACATACAGTCATTTCCAACACTGTCAGGACAATAAATTGTATGTCAGTGCAACAGACTATCATCCCACCACACAAGGACATCAAGTATGGTCCAATGAATTGATTAAATATATGCAAGACAATGACATTACAAGAACTTAAAACTCTGGCCGGAATTGGATCATTTGACCAACCCAAAGAAAATATTTCCATCACAGGCACTGAAAAAGCACGCATCCAACGTAAAAATAAAATCGAACCAGGTTCAGAGGAATGGTTCAAACTGTGGTTCTCACGTCCATACATGACTGGAGCAGGTTTCAGAAGCAGGAAGAAACAATGACCGATTCAAAAGAAAAAATTTTGATCACTGGTGGATGCAGTTTTTCTGAACTCAATCCTTACATCGATACATGGCCCAGTCACCTTGCAGAAAGAATGCCACAGCACACACACGTCAGTAAAGGAATGTGCAGCCAAGGCAACGGCCTTATAAGCAGGAGCATAATACATGCATGCACAACGCACAAAGATTCAGAGTTATTTGTAGGTATATTGTGGAGCGGCATTGATCGGCATGACTTTTATCTACGAGACAGCGGAATTAGTGAAAACATAGATGGCTGGGAAGAAAACCCAACAGGATTTACTGATACAAAAAATTGGGTAATCTTGAATGGAAATTGGCAAAACCAATTTGCTAAATCATATTACGGCATGTTTCATGATGCCATTGGTCAAGTCATCTACACCCTCGAACATATTTTAAGGACACAATGGTTTTTAAAACAACACAAAATACCATATTTCATGAGCACATATATGGCCGATGTTTTAGAACCTTATACCGATGATGAAGACTGCTATTTAGAAGACTGTAAATATTTGTATGACCAAATAGACTGGAATTTTTTTTTACCAATTGACGGAATGGCCGATTGGGTCGACAAAAACGTAGGCCAACAAGGATTTGAAAAACCAGGTGATCTTCATCCAAGCACACTAGGGCACAAAGAATTTACAGAGCAAGTTATTATGCCATTCGTAAATCGAGGAAAAAATAATGAGACTGTTTGAAATACTTGCAGAAAGCAAACACAAAAGAATACCACGCAAAAAAGGACAAAAGCGGAAAAGCAAAAAACATTCTGACCTATACACAGATGAAGACCCCAAAGGCACCATACACGGCCTAGGCTTCAAAGATGAAAGCACAGCAAGATCAAGTGTATCTAAAATACGCAAGTCTGGAAGATCTCACGCACACAAAATACAGGCTGCAGTTGCCATGGAGCAGAGAGCCAAAGCGGCGGGCAAAGCAGGCCCGGCGGCTGTCTATAGAAAATACATTAACACAATGAAAAAGAAAACAAAGGCCAAAAACAAAAAATGAACATCGAAGAAATCATAGGTATGCCCATGCATCACACAGCAAAGCCTTTAGGATTAAAGAAAGTCCGCAAGGGTGGCAAAATATTCTATGAACCGATCAACAAAGATCCACGCAGAGGCGAAGGCAATCAAGTTTTGATCAAAGACAACTTTGCTGACAAAAAACGCAAAGGCAAATCACGTCCTGGTAGAGTCAAACGTTCAGGTGCATCATGCAAAGGATCAGTGGCATCACTGAGAGCCAAAGCAAGAAAATATGGAGGCGAGCGTGGTAGAATGTATCATTGGTGCGCCAACATGAAATCCGGCCGCAAAAAAAAGTAACATGGCGCAACCAGGCATATGGGATCTATCCTTTGTTATTGTGTTTACCAAAACTAGCAATCAAAGTCATCTCAGAGTTTTTCATCATAACAAAATAATCAATGAGGTTCAATGCACATCATCTATCACGCAAGTCAGAGTGCCGCTGGAGTATCAGGATGACATACAATTTGAATTTACTTCTGCAGATTCCAATAGTTTTTATTTTTTTTGCATAGGAGTTACAAGAAAACATGGCACTAACTTGTGTCTTAAAAATTTTTTATTGCTGCCAAAGTCCGCAGATCAGCCTGAGCCTGACATGCTGAACAAAATTCATTACAATGGCAGTTGGTTTGGATCACACATGACACAACAGTTTTTCCGCAAAAAGAAAATACTATCATACAACCGTTCAATATTAAAATTTACATCCAATCTTCAAAGATTGCCAGATCACGATCATACTGATAGACAAAGAAGTGGACTTGGCTATTGGTATTGGCATAATGCTATTGACAATCGAAAGTACATCCCTATATCTGCTCATTGGATTGCAAAATTTAAACCTGGCACAGCATGCTTCTACAGAAATGATCTCGTCATGGACTTTCCGAGATTAAACATTTTTAGTGACATGCATTTTGATGTTAAAAAAGATGTATTTGAGTTTACAAAATTTAACAACGCAACAATAACTGTGCCAAGTGACAGATTTCTTGGATCAAAGAAAATTGTTAATGAACTGGAATATCTGGATTTTGTTGCTAACGCATTGTTTTTATTACCCGGCATAATCAAAAACGCTCATAGATTTTCCAAATAAATATTAGCATGAAAATACAAGACATACTGGAACAAGCAACAGCAGGTGCTACATCCGCAGGCAACATTGCTTCAGTGGCAAATCCGCACATTGCAAATCCAGACAGATTCAAAAAATCATACACAGGATCCCCTGGAAAATCAGGAACAAAATCACCAAAGCACAAAAAAGCAAAAAAGCAAAAACCAACTGACAATGCTCTTGATATGAATGTGTCTATATTTGGTGCTCCTTTGAAAAGATGATTGCGATCCACAGTGATCACAACCCCACCATAAGACTGTACATCAATGATGAACTCTTTCTAGATCAGACACTGGCCTGGCCAAATTGCGTAGTTGTACCTTACACTAACACCACTGACAACACAATAACCATAGAAAATGTAGGCGACAGCGACATCACTGCCAACGGCACTCTAGTCAAATCTTGGCATGGGTTGATTGAAATTGCAAATAAATAATGTATCATGAGCATTTTAAAAACAATATTTGAACAAGCCAAACAAGAACAGCTACAGAAACAGTCAGCCAAATCTAAATTATTAGACTTTGAAAAGATGATTGCTGATCAAGCAAGATCTCAAGGTATGATGCCACGTTCGTATTTAGAATCGCTGTGTCAAAAATCTGAATCATTTGCAAATTCCAACCTAGTCAAAGTTTTAATGGGCGAACAGGATAAAGCAGTAGCCAAAGATGCTGTGGATGCAAATGAAGGCCAAGGCGACATAGTAGAAGGTGCTGTAAAAGACTATCTCATGGACTTGGAAGATGATGCCATGAAGATGAGCAAAGATGACTTTGTCAAAAAACATGGTGAAGGCAAAGCAAAAATATGGGACAAGGTAAACAGTTCTGCTTACAAAGACATCAGTGACTTGATGGATGGCAACGAGTTTGCACAAAAAGTGCAACAACTCAAAGCACAAGGAGCCAAGCCAGGAACCAAGTTTAAAACATCAGATGGCCAAGAACACACGCTCGAACAAATGTATGCACAAACATTAGAATTCATGAGCATCCTAGAAAAGAAAATTAAAGAGCAATCCCAAACAGTTGAAGAAAATGCTCCTATCACAGAAGAAGAATTTGAAGCATTGGCAGAAAAGAAAGATGCCTGCTATCACAAAGTAAAATCAAGATACAAAGTATGGCCGTCGGCTTACGCTTCTGGTGCTCTTGTGCAGTGCCGCAAAGTAGGCGCAGCCAATTGGGGCAACAAGAGCAAAAAGTAATGCGTCTTCTAGAACTAATTGAAATTGAAGAAGGCACACGCTGTTGGAAAGGCTATGAACGCAAAGGCTTCAAAACCATGTTTGGCAAACGTGTGCCCAACTGTGTCAAACGTGAAGACAGATATCTTGTTGTAGACAAATTCAATCAACCTGTAAAATTATTTGACAACGAACAACAAGCAGTTGCTTACTTCAAAAAAAATTATCATTTACTTGATTCTTGTGAACACCATGATTTAGATGAGTCAAGTCATGCAGGACTCAGAGCATGGTTTGGCAAAGGCAAAAAAGGTGGAGCAGGTGGTGGCGGATGGGATCGTTACAACACCAAAGGTGAACGCATTGGCAAATGCGGTGACAAAAAACCTGGAGAAGGCAAACCCAAGTGCCTATCAAAAGCCAGAGCGGCAAGTCTAAGAGCTAAAGGCGGTAAAAAAGCAATAGCTCAAGCAGTCAATAGAAAACGTAGAAAAGACAAAAACCCAGATAGAAAAGGCAAAGCTAAAAACGTAAGCAATAAGTATAAAAAATGAGTGAAGTAGTTTATCAAATTATCAAAGAAATATTAACAGACGATGAATCTAAATTAGTGCCGACAGCAAGATTAATTGATGACCTAGGAGCAGACAGCCTCACAGCAGTAGAAATTGTAATGGAACTAGAAAAGAAACTTGACATCACAATTGATGACAGTGAAGTGGATAACATAGTCACAATTCAAGATGTAATAAATATAGTTGAGGCCAAACAATGAACTTTGAAGAACTAAAACATCACATTCAAAATCCACAAGCAGGCGATGTGTTGACATTTGAATTCGATGAAACATTGGCCATTGATGCACCTATCATCGAAGTGCATGAAGATAATATACTTGTATACACAGACGAAATAGGTGGCAAATTGATCAATGCACTTGAAGCTGAGTACAGAGGCAGAAAAGTAAAACTTAACAAACCCACACGTGGTGATGTCAAAAAATTTAAAGTATATGTCAAAGATCCCAAAACAGGCAACATCAAAAAAGTAAACTTTGGACATGGTGGCACATCTGCCAAAAGACCAACCATGAGAATAAGAAAATCAAATCCTGCCAGACGTAAATCATTCAGAGCAAGACACAACTGTGACAACCCAGGCCCAAAGACCAAAGCAAGATATTGGTCGTGCAGGAACTGGTAGATGGCATATCTCAATCATAACATTCCGCCATTCAGTGCTTACATAAGAAATGAATATCTTTTCAACCACACTAAAGGACATGGCGATTTCACATTTTGCGATATTCACACCACAAACTGCATGGAGCGTAGAGCAATACTGTTCGAATGTCTACTGCCAAATGGAGTAAACTGGACCAGACGTCCTATCAATGCATTTGTTTGGAAAAAGGATGCGCCAAAACACCCATTGAATATTCACATGTATTGGGACTGCTTCAGTTCATACATCAGTGTGCAGAGAAGAAACAGACTAGCAAACTGTCGTGCGGAACTGATTGATTGGCATGGTACCAAAAGAAAAGGAACATACATGTTCACAATTGATTTTGGTTGGGAAGACAAAGCAGGCATGCTGGACACAAACTTCTCAGAAGATCCAGAACACAAGTGTGCTCACATGTTTAGAATGGATGAAGGTACATTCTTTGCATATCCAAACAACAGAACAATTTGGTATGATGATGCTTTCATGGAAGAGCGATTAACCAAAAATCCAGGATATCTCATTGATCAAAATTTTTACACAGTTGAAAACACAAGAGAAGACACCATCACAGATGATTCATACTTTACACAGTGGGAACAAGACAAACCAGAACAGTTCAATGTAGACGACGATGACAGCCATGACATTGGCCCTGTGCATGTCAAAAGTCCATCTGATGTCAGTGAGGCAACAGATGAAACTGATTGAACTTGGTATAGATCTCAACAGACAAATTAAAGATCCAACTTCTCCTGGATCCAGAGGCATAGCACTCAACAAAACCAATCCAGCTAAAAGATATTTCGACATCATTACAAAATTACCCAAACAAAACAATAGACAAAAGTAATATTTTGTTTTATAATAAGTTCAAGGAGTATTCTTATGAAAACATTGAACACAGAAGAACAAGCAAAAATAAAACACGTCATTGAGAGTGGCATCAAAGTTAAGCAAGAAGTAAAAGATTTATCAGAAGGTTTGAGAGACACAGTCAAAGCAGTAGCAGAAGAATTGGACATCAAACCAGCACTGTTGTCAAAAGCAATTGCAGTAGCATTCAAGGAATCATTGGCTGCTGAAAAACATGACATTGAGGAACTAGAAGAACTTCTAGCTGTTGCAAAGAAAGCCTAATGAGTTATGTAGACGCACTGTTTGATCGCGACGCAGACAAGATATCTGTGGTTGAACGCATCAAAGGCGAGAGAAGATATGTGGAATATCCTGCTCGCTATGTGGCGTACTATGATGACCCCAAAGGCAAATTCAAGTCAGTGTATGGCACTCCTGTGTCACGCATAGCAACCAAATCAGGCAAAGAGTTCAAACGTGAAGTACACATGCAGTCAGGTAAACGCATGTATGAGTCAGACATCAATCCAATATTCCGTTGTTTGGAAGAAAACTATCTGAACAAGGACGCTCCAGAACTACAAGTTGCATTCTTCGACATTGAGGTAGACTTTGATCCCAACAAAGGTTATGCCAAACCAGCAGATGCATGGGCACCAATCATATCCATCACTGTGTATCTACAATGGTTAGACCAATTGATATCACTAGCCATACCACCCAAGGACTTTCCAAATCCTGAGATCATTGAACAAGAATTTGAAAACACCATGCTGTGTGAATCTGAAGCAGACATGTTGGACAAATTTATTACGCTGATTGAAGATGCTGATGTGCTGAGTGGTTGGAACTCCGAAGGCTTTGATATTCCCTACACAGTGAACAGGATACAAAAAGTCATGTCCAAAGATGACACCAGACGCTTGTGCCTGTGGAACACATATCCACGCAAGAGATTGTTTGAAAGATTTGGCAATGAAGAAGTCACATATGACATCATTGGCAGAGTGCATTTGGACTACATGCAACTGTACAGAAAATACACATATGAAGAAAGACATTCATATGCATTGGACTTTATTTCCAAGATGGAACTTGGCGAACAAAAAACCCCATATGAAGGCACACTGGATACATTATACAACAAAGACTTTGTAAAGTTCATTGAGTACAACAGGCAAGACGTGGCACTGTTGGGCAGACTGGATGACAAACTAAAATTTATTGCACTGTCCAACGAACTTGCACATCAAAACACTGTGTTGATACAAACCACCATGGGTGCTGTGGCAGTGACAGAACAAGGCATCATCAACGAAGCACACAGGCGTGGCATGGTTGTGCCTGATAGAATAAGACGCGAACCAGGATCAGATCCTGCGGCGGGTGCCTATGTGGCATATCCTAAGAAAGGACTGCATGACTGGATTGGGTCCATTGACATCAATTCACTGTATCCTTCAGTGATTAGAGCACTCAACATGGCTCCAGAAACCATTGTTGGACAACTGCGTCAGACACTCACAGAAGAAGAAATTGAACGCAGAATGACCATGGAGAAGAAATCCTTTGCAGGTGCATGGGAAGGTGAGTTTGGATCATTTGAATATCAAGCAGTGATGCGAAAAGACAGAGCACAAAGCATAACCATTGATTGGGAAAATGGCGAGTCCAACATACTCAGTGCGGCAGAAGTTTATGAACTGATATTCAATTCAGATCAACCATGGTTCCTCAGTGCTAATGGCACAATATTCACACATGAATTTGCAGGCGTAATTCCAGGCCTGTTGGAACGTTGGTATGCAGAACGCAAAGAACTACAAGCCAAAAAGAAAAAAGCAATGGATGCCGGCAATGCTACTGAAACTGCATTTTGGGACAAGCGACAGTTGGTAAAGAAAATTAATTTGAATTCACTGTATGGTGCTATCCTCAATCCAGGTTGTAGATTTTTTGACACACGCATTGGGCAAAGCACAACACTCACAGGTAGGTGCATTACAAAACACATGGCTGCCAGAACAAATGAAATAATCTGTGATGAATATGATTACAGAGGCAAGGCAGTGATTTATGGTGACACAGATTCTGTGTATTTCTCAGCATATCAACCACTCAAGACAGAAATTGATGCTGGCAACATTCCGTGGAGCAAAGATAATGTCACTGAGTTGTATGATTCGGTAGCAGAAGAAGTCAACAAATCATTTCCCAAATACATGTTGGATGGATTCAATTGTCCATCAACCTATGGCAAACTGATTGCGGCAGGCAGAGAAGCAGTTGGTTCCAAAGGCTTGTTTATCACAAAGAAAAGATATGCCATGAAAATTTATGATCTTGAAGGCGAAGCAGTAGACAAAATTAAGGCCATGGGGTTAGATTTGAAACGTTCTGATACGCCAGCATACATTCAAAATTTTCTGTCAGATGTTTTGGACAAAGTGCTGATAGGTGCTGAGGAAGAAGAGGTAATGGAATTTATCGCTGCCTTCCGTTTGGAGTTTAAGAAAATGCCAGGTTGGGAAAAAGGCTCTCCACGTCGTGTGAACAAACTCACAGAATATCATTCACGTGAAAAGAGAAAAGGCAAAATCAACATGCCAGGACATGTTAGAGCTGCCATCAATTGGAACACTCTCAAAAAGGTTTATAATGACAGATATTCAATGGACATCATTGATGGACAAAAATGTATTGTGTGCAAACTCAAAGACAATCCAATGGGTTACACATCCATTGCATATCCAACAGATGAACTGAGAATACCAGATTGGTTCAAAGAAATGCCGTTTGCCGACAATGAAATGGAGGCCACACTGATCAATAAGAAACTAGACAATCTTATTGGTGTGTTGGACTGGGACTTTGGAGCGTCAGAAGCAGACAACACTTTTGATAAATTATTTGGGTAATGGTATCACGCAAACAAATAAAACACGCCATTGAAGTTTTACAACAGGCCACTGACGAAGAATTTGCAGGAGTAAAAAAAGAACTTGCATCCTCTTTGAAAATAACCAAATCTGTTATTGAAGAAAGTGACAAAAAAATACAAGCACTCACACAAGATCAAGGCAAATCTGTGTACTTGTTTGGATTCAATGAAAATTATGTTGCTCAGGTGGATGTACAACATTCACACGCAGTGTCGCAGTTTGTTACAAATTGGTGCCAGCGTCAGACTGATTGGCGATATCCTTGGTGTTGGTTGATTGCAAATCAATATGATTATGTGCATCTATCAGTGAAGTCGCATTTGGTTTATGTTTGTTGCAATCATGTTGATCACGAAACACTTAACACCTATACCAAAACAAAAATTGGCAAAACTAATCTTGCTAATCCCCAAATGTTCAGAGTAAAACCTTTGGAATTGACAGGACACATCAGCAACTTTGATGTGCCACATGACCAGATAGGCACTTTGATTTGCATGGACTTGATTCCTTATCTAAGCATAGAGCAAATAGAAAACTTGATTGACAGTTGTTCACAAGTGCTGAGACCAGGAGGACAAGCACTGCTACATTTCAGTGACACTGATGGAGAACAAGAGTGGCAAAAATTTATTGCACACAAAATTACCTATTGTTCCGAACAGTTGATCAAAGACTTGGCCAGCAAACGTGATTTGAAGTGTGATTTCTATCACATAGATGACATGTATTCATTTGCAGTGCTTACAAAAGCTGGCAAAAAAACAAGCATCAAATCTCACTTGACTGCAATGCAACCCACAGTCAAACGCAAAAAGAAAAGATTGTTTGACTTTAGCTCTAAATAATTCTATAATAAAACAACTTAGGAGATACACAGTATGAAAGACACACTACAAGACATTGTCAAGCACACACATTCGCTAGGTTTTATTGATCTAGTAAAGATTGTTGGTGATGACAAATCAACCACCATTGATGCTATGGCAGAAGATCGATCTGTTGTAGTCAAATCAAATCTAAAAAATTCACTCACTGAATTCACTGGCACATTTGGCATGCCCAATCTAGGCAAACTTGACATTCTACTCAAACTGCCTGTGTACAAAGACAATGCAGGCATCACAGTCAACACACAAGAACGCAATGGCGAAACTGTGCCTGTGGGATTGCATTTTGAAAATGATTCCAAAGACTTCAAAAATGATTATAGATTTATGAACGCTGAGATTGTGAATGAGAAATTAAAGTCTGTGCAATTCAGAGGCGTCAATTGGCATGTCACCATCAAACCAACCATGCCAGATGTGCAAAGGTTGAACTTTCAAGCACAAGCCAATGCAGAAGAAAATGTGTTCACTGTGTTTACAGATGGCGATGCACTGAAATTTAAATTTGGTGATGCATCATCACATGCTGGTGAATTTACATTTGCCACAGGCATCCAAGGCAAACTAGATAAAACTTGGGCATGGCCAGTTGCACAGGTCACACAGATATTGAAACTGATTGAAACCAATGAATGTGAAATGAGTTTTTCAGATGATGGCGCACTGCAAATCACACTGGACTCTGGAATGGCCACATATCAATACATCCTGCCTGCACAAACCAAGTAGATGAACACAAATCTCACTGCTGAACAAAAAGACTATGCTGTGTTTCTTCCAGCACTGAGTGGATTTTATGCTACGTTTGTGGGCAAACAACGTCATGAGGAGTATGTCGAAACATCACGTATTCCTCAACATTTTACAAATGGTGTTGAAAGTTTGAATTGGCTGAATGCTGATCAAGGTTTGTTTGAATACAATTGGACACTGTATTCAGCAGGCCATGCTGACTTGGACATCACAAGAGATTCCCCCAAAGAAGACATGATACGAAATCGTGATCGATCATCGTCATGGTTGCTGGGCGACTCAGGTGGCTTTCAAATTGGCAAAGGTGTATGGGAAGGTGACTGGAAAGATCCCACATGCCCTCGAGCAAAAAAGAAACGTGAGCAAGTTCTTGCGTGGATGGATGCTTACATGGACTATGGTATGATACTTGATATACCAGCATGGGTGGCACGTTCACCTGCAGGTGCAAAGGCCACAGGCATTGACAACTATCAAGATGCTGTGAACGCCACAAGAATAAACAATGACTACTTTATGAAAAATAGATCAGGTGCTTGCAAGTTCCTCAATGTGTTGCAGGGTGAAAATCATGCAGATGCAGATGACTGGTACGAACAGATGAAAGACTACTGTGATCCCAAGAAGTATCCAGAAACACACTTCAATGGATGGAGCATGGGTGGACAAAACATGTGTGATATCCATCTGGTGTTGAAAAGATTGATTGCACTGAGATTTGATGGTTTGTTGGAAACAGGCAAACATGACTTCATGCACTTCCTAGGCACATCAAAACTTGAGTGGGCAACACTGCTCACAGACATTCAACGAGCAGTTCGCAAATATCACAATCCCAACTTCACAGTGACCTTTGATTGTGCTTCTCCATTCCTTGCCACAGCCAACGGACAAATTTATTGTGAACTTGAAACTCAAGATCGTTCCAAGTGGGTGTACAGAATGGTGCCGTCAATTGACAACAAAGCATTTGCACAAGACACTACACCATTCAGTGATGCATTTGTGAGAGAAGGCAAACATCCAAGTTTCATGAATTCACCTGTAACCACTGGGTTGTCTGCCAAAGATATCTGTATATACGGTCAAGGTGATCTAAATAAGATTGGCAAAGAAGGCAAAACATCATGGGATTCATTTTCATATGCCATTATGATGGGACACAATGTGTGGATGCACATCAATGCTGTGCAGGAAGCCAACAGGCAGTATGATCAAGGAAAAATACCAAACATGTTGATCAATGAAACATTTGATAGAATAATGTTCCGTGACATTGTGGAAGCAATATTTGCCACAGATGACAGATCTGTAGCAGATGCTATAATAAAAGAGTACTCCAAGTATTGGATGAGTATTATAGGAACCAGAGGGGCCACAGGTAAAAAAACAGTGAATGCGTCGACACAATTTGCAAACCTATTTGAGGAGGTATAAATGACAGATTACAACGATTCCACCCAACACATGACAGAAGAACAAGTCAAACAAGAGTTGAAATCACTCAAGAAAAAAGTCAAACAGATGGAAGCACAGCGAGAACGCATCCGTGAATGGGCACACAAGGCAGAACTGCTGGACGCAAAAAAAATGAAATTGAGATACAAACAAATACTTGAGGAGTTATCAAACCATGGAACGTGATTACAAAAACGGTGTCAAAGACAATGCTGATTTTTTTGTTGGCACAGAAGTAGAAAAGACTGCCACACAAGGCATGCAAACACTGTTTGTGGTTGGACTGCAACGCACTGCCACAGTGGTGAGACATGCTGAAAAAACTGGAGCCAAACACATTTACTTTGGTGCCAATCATTCTTATAAAGTTTTGGATGGGCAAGAAATCGGTGCCATTGCAGGCCAACTCAAATACTTTTTAGATCGAGATTATTATGTAACTGTGGATACCAATCCAGCATACAGATTTGATGACATCATTGAACTGTTGACACATCCTCGATTTACCATAGTGTATGGCATAAGAATGGACAACATCATGGACATGAAAGGCAATGTTGTGATCAAGTTGGATGATGCTGATTTCCGTGCAACCAATCCTGGTGTATGGTGTTGGTCAGTGAGAGACATGATTGATGACAAACATTTTACTGATTGGACAGAATATGGAGATGATGAAACACTATGAAACAGATATGGGTAACATTTAAAAAAGAAGGCATCCACAAATATCCTGCGGCACTGGAGGATCCAAAACTTGAAGATGTGAGTTTTCTTGGATATCCGCACAGACACATCTTCCATTTCAAAGTGTGGATAGAAGTATTCCATGATGACAGAGACATTGAATTTATTCAGTTCAAAAGATGGTTGGAAGCACTGTATCAAGGCACACTTGAACTTGATTATAAGTCGTGTGAAATGATTGCTGATGAACTAGCACATCAAATACAAATCAAACATGCTGGTCGTGAAATAAGAATAGAAGTTTCTGAAGATGGCGAAAATGGCTGTGACAACACATACAAAAAGGCAGTCAACTAAGGAAAGCATGCACAGATGATTTACGTTGTAGACATTGAAGCAGTAGAAACAAGATACACAGCAGAATGGAAAAAGTATTTGCCATGGCAGATACAAAAATTTACTCACAGCAAGGTCACTACAATATCAGGTGGAGACACACCACAGGCAACTACGCCAGGTGCATTTTTAAACTTTGGCGGAACCAATGTGTACAAAAGCAAACAATTGGAACAGATTGCCACAATGTTTTGTGAAGGCAAAATTAAAGATGGAGATTATTTCTTGTACACAGATGCATGGAATCCCACAGTGATACAATTGCGATACATGGCAGAACTGCTAGGTGTTAAGATCACCATAGGTGGCATGTGGCATGCTGGTTCATATGACCCTCAGGACTTTTTGGGCAGACTGATAGGCAATGCTCCATGGGTGAGAAATGCAGAACGCAGTATGTTTGAATGCTATGATCACAATTATTTTGCAACAAAGTTTCATATAGACATGTTCTTTGAAGCATTTCCAGACCTTGACAAGTCTAAAGTTGTGCAAACTGGTTGGCCTATGGAATACTTTGATGCAGAACTTGAAGCATACAAAGGTGCTGAGAAAGTTAATAAAATTGTGTTTCCGCATCGTTTGGCTCCAGAGAAGCAACCAGAAATATTCTATGATTTGAAAGATGCACTGCCACAGTATGAATTTGTGGTGTGTCAAGAAAAATCACTGAAGAAATATGAATATCACAATTTGCTGGCAGAATCCAAACTGGTGTTTTCAGCCAATCTACAAGAAACGCTGGGCATATCAGGTTATGAAGGTTTGATACTTGACTGCATGGTGATGGTGCCAGACAGACTGTCTTACAAAGAAATGTTCATTGACACAATGAAATATCCTGATGCATGGACACAAGACATGCAAAGTTATCAACAGAACAAACAAAAAATAATGGACAGAATTGTTGATGTTATGGAAAACTATTCTAAATACCTTGCAGAAATAGAAAAACAAAAGAAAAAATTGCAGTCAGAATTCTTCCATGGAAAAAACTTGTATGAAGCAATCGACGAAAGTTTATAAGTGAAAAAAAAAATATTACAAAATCTTAAAAAATTAGATCTTGATATACTCAGTAATTCATATAGAAGGCATCCATACTACGGTTTGATAAACATACCAGAATTTTTACCAACTGATGTAACACAGAAGTGTGCCAATGAACTTGATGGTCTTTCTTTGGAGCAGGGAAAACACTTCACTCGCAAAGGCAGTTGTATGTATGAATATAACAATCTTCAGATTACTACAGTGCAAGACGAACTAGTGCATGCATTACACAGCAGTGAATTTTTAAGATGGTTAGAAAATTTAACAGGCGTAGATAAACTGTTGCCCGATCCTCATCTAATTGGTGCCGGATATATGAAAAGTTTTCGTGGCGACACACTGCAAGTACACACAGATTTCAACTGGGTAGAAGAAACACATTTACATAGAGCAGTTAGTATAATAATATACTTCAACAAAGAATGGGATGAAGAATGGGGAGGCAGTTTAAACTTTTATGACTTAGACAACAATAAATTATTGAGCAGTATTAAACCTGATTGGGGCAATATGCTGGTATGGACTTACAATGACTTTGTGTACCATGGTTATCCCAACCCATTGACATGTCCTGAAGACCAATCTCGTAAAGGAATAAGACTGTTTTACTACCAAAGCAAAAGCAAACCCGATACAAAAAACCCACCTCATCGCAGTCTTTATTGGTTCGACAAAGATGAAAAACTTCCATATGATCTAAAGAAATATAAATGAAAAAATTGCAGACTGAATTCTTCCACGGAAAAAACTTGCATGAAGCAATCGACGAAAGTATAATAACTTAATGGCAATCCACTGCCTCAACATCGGAGAACACTATGAACAAAAGTGAAGAACTAAAATTACAACTTGAACAGCAAGGCATACGCTATTGGGCTGGTGACAACATCAGTGCTGTGCTACAAGAAGGCGACAAACAACAATTGATTGAAGAACTTACTCCAAAGTTTGAATCTATTTTGGACAGTTTATTGATTGATCGATACAATGATCCAAACAGCATGGACACTGGTAGACGTTTGGCAAAAATGTACATCAATGAATTAATGGCAGGACGTTATGATCCCATGCCAAATGCAACTGCATTTCCCAATCATGTTGAAGATGGATACAAAGGCATGTTGGTAGTGCGTAGTGAAATTAAAAGCATGTGTTCACATCATCATCAACCTGTCAACGGTGTGGCATACATCGGCATCATTGCCGCTGAAACATTAATCGGACTTTCTAAGTACACAAGAATTGCTCAATGGTGTGCAAGGCGTGGCACACTACAGGAAGAGCTTAACAATGTGATTGCTGATGAAATACACAAAGCCACTGGCAGTCCTAGTGTAGGAGTTTACTTGCAAGCCACACATGGCTGTTGTGAAAACAGAGGCATAGGGGCACATTCAAGCCTCACACAGACCACTGTGTTGAAAGGTGCGTTCAAAGATGATGCATCCACTAGAAAAGAGTTTATGGACAATATTAAACTGCAACAAGAGTTTGCTCCGCGATGAGAATAGAATCAGATATCAAACTTGACTTCAAAGATGTCCTGTTTAGACCAAAACGATCTCAACTAACATCACGTAAAAATGTTCAACTGGAAAGAGAGTTTGATTTCAAACACTCCACACAAAAGTGGACTGGCATTCCCATCATTGCGGCCAACATGGATGGCGTTGGCACATTCACAATGGCTAAAGCATTGCAACAACACAATTTACTCACAGCAATTAGAAAACATTACACAGTGGATGATTGGCATCAAGCAGTGAAGACAGGGTTAAAATTAAAAAATGTAATGATATGCACAGGCTCGGCATACCAATACAATCAAGAAGCACCAGACTATGACACCATGAAGAAGGTGTTGGCTGCCTATCCAGACATACGTTGGATTTGTATTGATGTTGCCAATGGCTATCAGCAGAACTTTGTGGACTTTGTCAAGCGAGTGAGAGATGAATACCCAGACAAGATCATTGTAGCAGGCAATGTCATCACAGCAGAAATGGTTGAAGAATTGATCATAGATGGTTGTGATGTGGTCAAGTGTGGCATAGGCCCCGGCTCTGTGTGCACCACAAGATTGATGACTGGAGTTGGCATGCCTCAACTGTCAGGTGTGATTGAATGTGCTGATGCAGCTCATGGAGTTGGTGGACACATCATTGCAGATGGCGGTTGCACAGTGCCAGGTGATATTGCCAAAGCATTTGGTGGCGGTTCCGACTTTGTCATGCTGGGCGGAATGCTGGCAGGCACAGACGAATCCGAAGCACAAATACATGATGGCAAAGTAACATTCTATGGCATGAGTTCAGATCAAGCCATGGAAACACACGGTGGAAGACACTCATACAGAGGCTCTGAAGGTAAAGTTGTATCTGTACCATACAAAGGTGCTGTAGAGACTGTTATCACTGATTATTTGGGTGGTTTACGCTCCACATGTACCTACGTAGGCGCAAAAAGATTGAAGGATATTCCCAAGTGCACCACATTTGTACAGGTGCACAACCAGGTGAATACAGTGTTTGGCGATGGCAGATAAAACATTTTACAGTTGGGCACAAATTGAAAAGATGTCTGTGTTCCTTGCTAAGTTGGTTGAGCCAAAATTATACACACACATCATTGGACTATCAAGAGGTGGCTGTATTCCTGCAACCATCATGTCGCACTACTTGAATATTCCTATGATCCCACTTGTTGTATCAACCAGAGATCATGCTGAAGAAATGATTCCTGACTTTCCTATCGGACATGGTGATGGACTTAGTTACATTGACCAATACAGATTTCTTGTGGTGGATGACATCAACGACACTGGCCATACATTCAAACGTGTGAGAGACATCATGCGTCAGCGTGGTGCCTTATACACTGACTATGCTGTGTTGATCGACAATGAACCGTCTGAATTTGAAGTGCATTATTGGGCAAAAAAGATAAACAAAGACAAAGACCCTGCTTGGATAGTTTATCCATGGGAGATTGATGCATAAAATTAAAGTTACTTGGAAAACTGAAGACTTTATCAATTTAGAATACATTAGTAAGGGAGGATACAGCTCTGATGTATTTGCTCCATACAGTCAAGAGATATACAAAAAAATTATTAACAACGATGTATACCATTTACCCAATCCGATGCCTGCTTTTGTGGACACTGTATTGAAAAATTTTGATTATCGAATAAAGGCGCCAGCTTTCAACAGAATGTCTCCAGGAAATGTATTACCATTACACAAAGACAAATACAAAATTTTTATGAATCAAAATAATATTAAAGACATTAATTCTGTTTATAGATTTATAATTTTTCTTGAAGATTCAAAACCAGGCCATTTCATGCAAATTGGCAATAAAATTTTTTCACAATGGCAATCAGGTGACTACGTCAAATGGCAAGGCCAAACCTTACATGCGGCATATAATTTAGGATCTGAAGACAGATATACTTTACAGGTGACATGCATCAAATGAACGAACGTCAAGAATTGTCTTCCGCACTCAGTGATTTTACAGGAGCACCATATGTTGTTTTGACCGATTGTTGTACTCATGCGTTGGAAGTGTGTCTAAGATTAACTAAACCAAAACATATAACAATCCCTTGTAACACATATCTTAGTGTTGTTATGACCTTTGTTAAACTACAGATTCCGTATTCTTTTACATCACATAAATGGATCGGCGAATACAATCTAGAACAAAGCAATATATGGGACTCAGCAAGACTATTGAAGCCAAGAATGTATAGAAAAAACTCTCTACAATGTTTAAGTTTTGGTCATACAAAACCAGTAGACAACAAAAGAGGCGGAGCCATACTTTTAGACAATCATGAACAATATATGGCACTGGAAAAAATGTGTTATGATGGAAGAGATCTCAGCATTACACCCTGGGAAACACAAAAAAAATTCAACCTAGGGTTCCATTATAATATGCCCTTAGAACATGCACAAAATATAAAAAAATTGCTAGATGATTATATTCAAGTAGGAAATTTTGAGCCTGTTTTTCAATCATATCCAGACTGTAGTAAAATAAAAATAAAAGATAGTTTTGACAAAGTCTAAATACATGTTATAATATGTCTGTGGAAGATAAAAAATACTATTACTCTGAAATATTTTATTCAATACAAGGTGAAGGCCACTACACAGGTGTGCCCACTGCTTGGATACGTTTCTTTTTGTGCAATCTACAGTGCAATGGCTTTGGACAAATCAATCCTACAGACCCAGACAGTTGGGAACTGCCATATGAGTCATTTGACGTGACGCCAATTAAACGTGTAGAAGATTTGCCGGTTTGGGACAAAGGTTGTGATTCATCATACACATGGGCCAAGAAATACAAACATCTCATGGGGCAAGCCACAGCAAAAGAAATTGCTGACAAGGTAGTTGATATAATAAAAACAGATTCCAATCCAGATGGATTATTTGTTCATCCAGTAAGTGGACAACATCAACATCTGTGTATAACAGGTGGCGAACCGCTGATGCCACAGTCGCAAGATGCATTCATTGGCGTATACAAAGAACTAGAACGTCAAGGCAACTTGCCTGCTTCTATCACATTTGAAACTAATGGCACACAGAAACTAAAAGATTCTTTCAAATGGTTCCTTGCTGAAAAAACAACTGAAATATTTTTTTCTGTATCTCCCAAACTATGGTCAGTGGCAGGAGAAAAATCAACCAAAGCAATCCGTCCTGAAATTGTAAAAGATTACTATGACTTGTCCAACAGAGGACAACTAAAGTTTGTGTGTGGAGACAAAGATGAACAATGGCATGAAATGGAAGATGTCATTGCTAATTTTAAATCACAAGGTGTGAATTATCCTGTGTGGGTGATGCCTGTAGGTGCAAGAGAAGAGGAACAATCAGCCACAGCAGGCGATGTGGCAAGAAAAGCGTTCCAGCGTGGCTACAATGTGGCAGCTCGTGTTCATGTATATCTTTTTGGGAACGCAATAGGAACATGAGATTACTGTTAACAGGCAGTAGCGGATTCATTGGCTCAGCACTAACTCCACTTTTGGAGCAACACTTTGATGTCTTCCATTTACAAAGTGATTTGACAGATTATAAATCAATCGACACAGAAGTAGAAAATGTGAATCCAAACATAATCGTTCACTTAGCTGCCAGGACAGAAGTAGAAAGAAGTTTTTATGAACAACTTAGTTTTAGTGAAACAAATTATCTTGGCACAATTAATCTAATAGAAAGCACAAGAAAATTAAAAACACTAAAGAATTTTGTTTTTGCCAGCACTATGGAAGTGTATGGTTGGCAACCAATAAGTGATGAAATACAACATACTGGAAAATTTTCAAAACAAGTTGTGTTCGACGAACACACGTCGCCTAATCCAAACGCCCCATATGCTGTAGCCAAATATGCCTGTGAAACGTATTTAAAGTACGCAAAAAGATCATATGGGCTTCCGTTTACAGCTATTAGGCAAACCAACGCTTATGGAAGAAAAGATAACAATTTTTTTGTGACAGAAGCCATTATAAGTAGAATGCTTAAAAATCCTGAATACATTAAGATGGGATATGCTGAACCTTGGAGAAATTTCATATTCATTGAAGATCTTTTAGATGTATGGATGCAAGTTATCACACAGCCTGAAAAATGTAATCATGGATTAATTGCTACAATAGGACCCAACAATCCAATTAGTATTAAAGACTATGTTGAAAAAATTGCAAAAAAAGTAGACTGGCAAGGAGAAGTTCAATGGAACAGACAACCGAAAAGACATGGAGAAATATATTGGCTTAATAGCGATTCATCTTTGATGCACAAAACACTTGGCTGGAAGCCACAAGTTAGTTTAGATGATGGTCTTGATAAAACCATTGAAATCTGGAAAGATAAATTAAAGTGAGAGTATTTTCAAGGAGAAATTTTATAAAACCATTACCGTCTGATGATAAAAGTTATCAGCAAGATACAAATAATGAATTGACGAAGTTGACAATTTTTGGTTTAGTTGTTATATTAGTAATATGCTTGATAAATTAAAAACAATATTCAACAAGAAGCAGAAACTTGAGAAAACTGCAAAAGACATGGCCACTGAAGCAGGTGAACCATACATCAAAGTTTTAGACACAAATGTTGATCCTGAAAACCCCAAGTATGGGTATTTCGAACTTGATTGGAATCAACACTTTGTCAACAATCTCAAAGAACATGGATTCTCAGGCAACACAGATGAAGAAGTTGTTGATCATTGGTTTTCTGTGCTGTGCAACACCATAGCAGATGAAGGCACTCCACTTTCTGCAGACAATCAAATTGTCAAAGAAACCAAAAGAGAGGATGGCAAAACTGAAATCTCCTAAAACATATCTGCTGTTTGATTCGGCCAACACATTCTTTCGTGCAAGACACGTGGTGCGTGGTGATGACATATTCACAAAAACAGGATTAGCTCTGCACATATGCATGAACTCTGTTAAAAAATGTTGGGAAAGATTTAACGCTGATCATGTGGTGTTTTGTTTTGAAGGTAGATCATGGCGCAAAGACTTTTATCCTGCCTACAAACAGAATAGAAAAGTGACACGTGATGCAATGACGCCTGCTGAACAAGAAGCAGACAAAGTGTTTTGGGAAACATTTGACGAATTCAAAACATTTGTAGAAAACAAATCCAACTGTACCAGTCTGCAACACAAACAATTAGAAGCAGATGATTTGATTGCAGGTTGGGTTCAATCACACCCTGACGATAATCATGTGATTGTGAGTTCGGATTCAGATTTTTATCAGTTGTTATCAGAAAATGTTTCACAGTACAATGGCATCACAGACACACACATCACAATCAACGGTTTCTTTGACGATAAGAACAATGAAATCATAGACAAAAAAACAAAGTTGCCCAAGTCTGCACCAGACCCTGAATGGCTGTTGTTTGAAAAGTGCATGCGAGGCGATTCGTCTGACAATGTTTTTTCTGCTTTCCCAAAAGTAAGAACAACTAAACTTAAAGATGCATTTCAAGATCGGCAAAGTCAAGGCTTCATATGGAACAACATTATGTTGAGTAGATGGGTTGATCACAACGGCAAAGAACGCACAGTGAGAGATGAGTATGCAACAAATCAGCAACTGATTGATCTCACACAACAGCCAGATGACATCAAACAAATCATTACACAAACCATTTCATCTGCCACAGAATCTCCAAAAGAGGTTGCAAATGTTGGTATTCATATGTTAAAATTTTGTAATAAACATGAACTAGTGAGGATCAGAGACAATGTTAAATTTTATGCAGAACCTTTCAACGCAAGACTCCGTCAAGACCAAGCAATTACTGCCTGATCGATTTTGGATCATAGAACACAACGGATCAAGAATTGGCACAATTCAACGTCATGATCAAAATCAATTCATTGTCACAGGTACTGATTCGTCCATAGCTAACCTCACACTGGCTGAGGTTGAAGACAAATTTGACTTGTTTGAACCAATCAATGTGATCGAACCTCAGTCTTCTGACAAGATTGTGTATGGTTATCCTGCAAAACACACGCCATACAATGCTGTGTTTGATGTCAAGCATCAATTGCCATTGTATTCCAAGTCGCCCAACTCTGACAACATGTATGCCGCAGGCTACTACTGTGTGAAGTTTCCAAAAGGCTGGGTCAAAGGATTTTGTCCCAAACTTGCCACTATACAAGGCAACGAATTCCGGGGGCCATTCAAAACAGTGATTGAACAAAGGAAGGTGTTTTCAAATGTCAACAAAGGTGGATGATACTCTACATCTAAAAAATTTTATCGAAACCATCAATCGTGCTGACAATTCAAGACAGCGTGAAATCAAAATAGACATCGAACTGGCCAAACGAGTAAGAAATGCATTGACCACCATGCTGATACACTATGTAGAAATACAAAGTAGGAGAACAAATGATGATCAAACATCACTAAGTATGGATGGAGGAGATTTTAAATGACAGCAACAGTGTGGACCAAACCAGGATGTCCTTTTTGTGACATGGCAAAAAACTTATTAAATGAAAAAGGCATTGCATACGAAGAAAAAAACATAGGCAACGGCTGGACTCGTGAACAATTGTTGGAAGCAGTGCCCACAGCAAAAACAGTGCCACAAATATTCATCGATGGCAAATACATCGGCACTTTTACACATCTAAAAACACATTTCAACCTATAAAATCTAGATAAATACTCACATAATGAGTAGACCCAGACCACGAACACTTTTACAACACACCAACAAAAAAAATTACAAGATGGAAGAAGTGTTGGAGTCTCAAGCCATATGGGCAGTTTTTTACCAAGGCAAACCCATTAATCTCAAATCATCTTCTATAATTTCAAACTATCCAGGACCCAAATATAAAAAAGTTTCTTTTTCTAATCCTGGTCATGCTTTCAATCTCGCCAAAAAACTTAACGACATGTTCAAGTGCAATGAATTTGCAGTGTATGAACTCACACAAGGCAAACAGTTGAAAGATGAAATTAACCAAACATAAACTAGCCGAACTGATCAAACAGCAGTGTGACCTTGAATTTGCTGTGGATAAAATTGTCAAGATGATGTTCAAGTCATTTGTGTCTGATGACACCCATTTCAATCTCACATACAAAGGCTATCATTTGCTTAAATTTGCAAAATTCCAGTCTTACAAGATCAGAATGAACAAACCCATGACCATCAGAGCCTTTTTGAATCTCAATCGCAACTGCCCTGCACCTTATTACATTCCACAGAAGCGAAAATACTTGGTTTTGTTTGCAGAAAAACCAGCAGTGATGCTTCAATTGTTAGATGGTGACCTAGAAAACTTCCAATTATAGCGATTTTTGTGTTGGTTGACACTTTGCCTTGTGACATTATAATAGTAAACATAAGGAGCGTAACAAAAGATGAGCAACAAAACAATAGAAACAACAAGACAGATTGGTCCTAGTCAAGCAATCACAGGTTTAAAACACTGTATTGCATTGAAAAGACCTGTGATGATATGGGGTGCACCAGGTATTGGTAAGTCCGATATTGTCAAACAGATTGGAGACGAGCAGTCACGTGAAGTGATTGATATCAGATTACCACTGTGGGAGCCTACAGACATCAAAGGTATTCCATTTTACAATTCAACTTCCAACAAGATGGAATGGGCACCACCCATTGAACTACCATCAGACCCAAAATCCACAGCAATTTTATTCTTGGATGAGATCAATGCGGCACCACCTGCTGTACAGGCTGCGGCATATCAACTTATTCTCAACAGAAAGGTTGGTGCATATGATCTACCAGAGGGTGTGTCGATTGTGGCGGCCGGCAACAGAGAAACAGACAGAGGTGTTACATTCAGAATGCCTGCTCCTCTTTCCAATCGTTTTGTTCACATTGAAATGAAAGTGGACTTTGATGATTGGTTTGAATGGGCCACACTTAATAATATTCATGCAGATGTTGTAGGTTATTGTACGTTTGCAAAAAATGATTTGTATGACTTCGATCCCAAAGGTTCTTCCAAGGCATTTGCCACACCAAGAACATGGTCATTTGTAAGTCAATTACTAACAGAACACCTGCCGGACAACACGCTCACTGACCTAGTAGCAGGTGCTGTTGGGGAAGGCACAGCCATCAAATTTATGGCTCATCGTAAAATTGCGGCTGACCTTCCCAACCCAACAGACATACTATCCGGCAAGATCAAGAAGATGCCTAAGAAAGTTGAAGTGTCAGGACAATATTCACTGGCAGTTTCCATGTGTTATGAACTTAAAGAGAACGACAAACACAAGGACTTTGACAAAATGGCCGACTGCTTCTTGAACTTTATGATGGACAACTTTGACACTGAACTCACAGTGATGGGTGCAAAGATTGCACTGTCAACATACAAACTACCAATGAAGCCAAGCAAGTTGAAATCATTCAACAAGTTTCATGAAAAGTTTGGCAAATATGTTGTAGCGAGCATGGAGGGTTAATGAGAACTCCACAAGAAGAAAAAATCGTAACAGCCAGAATATCATTGTTGCTGAAGAAACCATTCTTTGGCAACATGGCAACTCGTTTGATTCTCAAAGAGTCAAAAGAGATAGGCACAGCGGCCACGGATGGCAGACATCTTTGGTATGCTCCTGACTTTATTGATCAGCTGGATGTCAAACAAGTTGAATTTTTGTTGGCACATGAAGTGTTACATGTGGCATTTGAACACATGCTGAGACGTGGTGATAGAGATCCACAAGGTTGGAATGTGGCGGCAGACTATGCCATCAATCAAATACTTGATGATGAAGGTGTTGGTTCCAAACCCACTGGCGACAATGCACCGCTGTTGGACTCACAATACAGAGATCAGTCAGCAGAACAGATATATGAAAAGTTGAGCGACTGGCAAAAACAACAATCAACACTTGATGTACACATTGATCTAGACAAAGGTGAAGCCACTGTGACAGACCAAGACGGCAACAAGAAAAAAATTGAAATGCCACAGATGTCTAAAACTGAACAAGATCAACTCAAAGATGAGATCAAAAATTCACTGTTGCAATCTGCCAAAGCGGCACAATCATCAGGTGCTGGCAATGTGCCACGTGGACTTGAAAGACTGATCACAGACATCACTCAGCCGAAACTGGACTGGAGAAGCATGCTGAGACAAACCATTAAGAGTCAAATCAAGAACAACTACTCATGGATGAGACCATCACGCAAGATGTATTCAACCAATGCTGTGTTGCCTGGTCTTGAAGTACAGAATGAACTAGACATCTGTGTCAGCATTGACACATCAGGATCCATATCAGGATCCATGTTGAAAGATTTTCTTTCCGAAATCAATGGCATTGCAGAAGAATTTGACGAATACAAAATTAACATTTGGTGTTTTGACACAGAAGTTCATGCTCCTGAACAGTTTGAATCATGGGACGGCAAAGATATTACCACATACGCTCCACAAGGCTACGGTGGCACAGACATTGGAGTAAACTGGCGATGGATGCAAGAAAATGATGTAAAACCACAGCTGTTGGTGTGTTTCACAGATGGCGAAACATGGGATCAATGGGGTGATGCAGACTACTGTGACACACTGTGGGTGATTCATACCAACGACAGGGTGCGTCCACCTTTTGGCCAAACCGTTTATTACGGTTGACATCTGCAATAGATATAAAATATAATATATGCATATTATAATATTACAAGGAGACTCCTAATGTCAGAAGAAACAATTCAATCAGCACAGCCGCAACAAGACGGCACAGTTGAGACTCCACAGGCACAACCGCCTGCCCTCACTGTGGCTGACTTGAGAAACATAAGAACAATCATTGACATTTCATCATCCAGAGGCGCATTTAGAGGTGCCGAACTCAAAACAATTGGTGAAGTGTTTGATAAATTAGATGCGTTTTTGAAAGCAGTTGATGCCAAAGCAGAAGAACAAAACACAGAAGAAGGTACTACTGAAGCGCCGAAAGCAGAGGAGAAATAAATGAAACACGTAGGTATGTTAAAAACCACAGGCACAAAAGTTATTGTTGCCTATCGCACATTGCCACAAGACCCTTATGCAAGTCTTGTGATTGACAGAGATGCAATGCTTCCATTTGAAGAAGACATCATCGAAGGATTATTAGAATCCAAAGACGGCCAAGAGTCATTTGAATTTGCACACATTTTGGGCAGACACAAAATGCCACTAGAAGAATCTCTCAATGAAGATGAACAAAGTCAAGCAACATCAATGCAAGGCATGAGTGTGCTAGAGTGGCTTCACAGTAAGGGCAAACTGTTGAAACAGGCCACTGAGAATGTCATGGTCACAGAAGAAGGTGCTAATGCTGTGCAATTAGACAAGTTGAACGAAATGATTGCCGGTCAACGTGGAGTTGATCTAGCAGGACTTTCAATTCAACCCGACACAACTTCTCAAGGCACATCAGGAAAAAATGAAGCCAAGTTGATGTTAGCACGTGCAGAAAGACTGGAAAAAAAGATGCTTGTATTAAAAGAAAGAGCATATGAACTCGATCCAGAACTTAGACCACGCAAAGGCAGACCAAAAAAACAAACAGAAGAGGCATAGACTGTGGCAAGAGTATTTGCACAAGAAGCTTGGAATCAATGCCAAGCTCAAGGTATTGATGATCGATATGAGATGATATTGCTGGCGGTGCACAGAGCAAAGCAACTGTCCCGCGGTGCTGTGCCTATCACAGGTCATGAAGCAGAGCGTGGTCAAGCAGACTCAGTGAATGCACTACGTGATTTTGAAACTGGGCAATGTAATTTTGAGGAATTGAGAGAAGACCTTATAAAGTCAATGCAAAAAGTTTCTTTACCAAGTGCAGAAGATGAAGAATGAAAATAATTGTTTTTGGCGGTGCAGGATTCATAGGACATCATTTAGTTAATCAACTGCAACACAAACATGATGTTTGTGTGTATGATAACTTTTCAATCTTCGGCGTCAAACAAGAAAAACATAAACACAAAATCATCCAAGCAAGGACCAGTCAATGGTATAATGTTGACACAGTCAATGGCTCAATACTAGAAGAAAGCCTAATACAAGACACACTGCACAACTTTAAACCAGATGTTACCATCAATCTAGCGGCATATCCAAGAGTAAGTCTTTCAGAAAAATATCCAGTTTTATCTGCTGATGGTATGATCAAAGGATTGATCAACACACTGAATTCATCAAGCAAAAAATACATACATGTTTCTAGTTCAAATGTATATGGACACTTTCAAAATGATGCAGACGAATCAAGTGCATGTGCTCCTATAAATCTCTATGGCAGTCTTAAACTATCACAAGAACATTTGCTAAAAGCACACAGCAGAAACAGATCATTAGACTATATTATTTTTAGACCTATATGTGTGTTTGGCAACAACGATATTGGTGATAGACTGGTGCCTAAGTTTATCAAGTCAGCAAGGAAAAATGAAGAAATATTTTATGCACAAGACACAACCACTGACATCACCTATGTAGATGATTTGGTGTCAGCATTGATTCTTGCTGTAGAGTCTGATTGTAAAAATAAAACCTTTAACATCAGCAGTGAACACACTCTGACTATTAAACAACTAGCCGACACAGTGAAAGAGTTTTATGATAGCAACAGTAAGTTGATACCAGTCAACAGAGAAAAGTATTTCCCCAACAGAGGATCGCTGAATATTAATAAAGTAAAAACTGTACTAGGATATCAAAGGCAGTTTGATTTTTATCAAGCATTAGAAAAAATTGATGCAGATACCATTTACTAAACTCCAAGATCAGTACAAAGATTGCAAGGATCAAATCAATACTGCAATTCAAAAAATCCTTGACACAGATGAATTTATTGCAGGCCCCACTGTAGAAAAATTTGAACAGACTTGGTCTAATCACGTGCAGGCCCAATCTTGTGCCGCTGTGGGCAATGGTACATTTGCAGTTACTCTAGCTCTGTTAGCATGCGGAATCAAACCAGGCCATGAAGTTATTACAACTGCTCATACATTTGTTTCAACTGTAGAAGCCATCAAAGTGATCGGAGCAAAGCCTGTGTTTGTGGACATAGATGAATATTATCACATTGATGCAACTCAAATACAACAAAAAATCACACACAACACAAAAGCCATACTGTTTGTTGACTTGTATGGACAAACTCCCAACATAGACCATCTTAAAAAAATTGCAAAAAGCAACAACCTTTTCCTCATTGAAGATGCGGCACACAGTGCTGGCGCAGAATACAAAAATCAAAGAGTTGGCAATCTAGTTGATCTCACGTGTTTTTCATTCAACCCAATAAAGAATCTTGGTGCCATAGGTGATGCTGGTGCTGTGACAGGCAACAAAGACTTGATTGATCGTGTAAAAATGTACAGAGATCACGGAAGAAAAACAAAATACGATTATGAAACCATTGGATTCAATGCAAGGATTGACTGTATCCAGGCAGCTGTGTTGTTAGAAAAAATGCAACACTACACTGATTGGAATGAACAAAAAAGACAAAAAGCAGATGTTTACAATGATCAACTTCTTGCAAAAACTCCGTTGACTAGACTGCACTGTTTACATTCATATTATGTGTATGTGATACAAGTGCCTGCCAGAGATGATTTTATTTTGTACATGAAAGGACAAGGCATCAGCACAAACATTCACTACAAAAAACCTTTGAACACTAACCAACCATATTATCCTTACCAACCATGTGCTAGAACAGAGTGGGTGTGCGAGCAAATTGTAAGTTTACCGTGTTACTATTCTCTGACTGAATCAGAGCAATCTTATATCATTGATCATGTGAACAACTGGGTCAAACAATACAATTAACTCCACTGATCGAATTTTGATTCAATAAATTGCCAATCAAACACTTGCATTAAATTGCCATTGTCATCAACATGGCTTACAGCATCTTGTGATCCACGCTTGGTCCATTCGTCTGCACTGTGCAACCACTTGCTGAGGATTTCTTTGTTTTGTTGTGTGTCACTGCCATCAATACAATTTGATGCAAGTTTTACACATTCTCTAAATGCTGTTCTGTAGGTCAAAAACGGTGTGTGAAAATAATTGGCTGTGTTGGATATCTCATCAACTAATTTAACAGGAAAAGAACAAGTAAAGTCAGGCCCCCATTGTTCAGCATCCAAAACCATTTGTTTGTGATATAAGATTATCCCCATGTGACCATATGCATAATCAATCATTGGATTGTAGCATTTGAAAATGTAGTGATGTGGACGTTCCATACAGTCTGGATGGTAGTTGAATTTAAAATCATCGTTGATTTCAGACTTGGCAAATATTGTCCAAAAGTATTCTGTTTCACTCTGTCTTGCACATTCTTTGTAGGCATTAACATTGCCCTCGATACCCGATATCAATTTAGCATGAGGATATTGTTTTTTGATTGAGGCATAATTTTGTTCAAGGTCGGGCTCTTTATAACCTAGCACTATCATGTCAAATTTTGGCTGTATCATCTGTACAGGCTTTTTCACCACATGTGGATAGTCGTACACTTGGTCATGCATAAAAGATTTGGTTTCTCTTGGCACCAACAGTGCATTAGAATTTTGTCCATATGCCTCTACGGCAATGTCATCCCATCTTGCAGGTTGAAATTTATCTGTATCAAAATCAACACCTTGTTCTACAAACCATTCATAGTGATGTGTGAATGTGTGATTTTTTATTGCATCAGCAACTCCTTTGTTGAGAGTGAATGTATTCACAGGCAATTGGTTCACAGGTACTTCACTGTGATATTTGATGTATTCAAACCATTCTAATTTTTGCAGTGTCTGTGACTGCTTGACAAACTCCTGTCTTGGCACAAAAAATGTATAGCCATGTTGATTGTCTTGTGTGGTCCATGCATGCACAAATTTTTCTTCGCCTATGTCTGGATGCCATGTAAAATCAAAACTGCTGTAGTCACACACAGAAGCAGTGACCCAAAAATAATCAGCATCTGTTTTGTTGCAACATCTTTTAATGAAGTTGAAAAAATTTGAGAACATTCGCACGCCTTGATCTTCTAAAGGTTGGAGATTGGTTGCATGAAACACCGGCACAGAAGATGTCCTTGTCACTGTGTGTTCATGAAACTGCCAAGGCGAATCATCACTGTGTCTAGTGTTCACAAGATAGGTGTGTGAGTCACGGGCATGTTGATCGCCAAACACTTGCACACAATCCGATTCCCATTGGGGCACATGATAATCAAAATTAAATTTTGTGTAATCATTGTTGGAGTGTGTGATCCAATACCAGTCAGTTTTGTTAGGATAATCTGTTAGGGTGCCGTTGTATGAAAATTGATCATACATTATGAAACTACTTTGACACCATACTCTTTTTCAAATTGGTCAGCATCTTCTCTGGTGTTGACCATTGGCTTACCACGTATGTTGAGCGATGTGTTCAACAACATAGGACACCCTGTCTCCGCATACCAACGTTCCAACAATGCTCTGAATCCAGGAGAATCTGTTTTGCTCACAGTCTGTATTCTGGATGATCCATCCACATGCACAATGGCTGGAAATTTGTCTGGATGTTTGCATACACCAACGAATTGCATGTATGGTGATGAGTCTGTGTTGAGTTCAAAGTAATCATGCAGATGTTCTTCTAGTATAGCAGGAGCAAAAGGTCGAAACTTTTGTCTGCGTTTGATTTCATTGACTTTGTCTTTGATATCATGCCCTCTTGGGTCCGCAAGTAGCGATCTATGCCCCAATGCTCTGGGTCCAAATTCAGCACGACCTGACGCTACGCCCACCATTTTATTGGTGTATAATTCCTTGATACAAGCGTCTACAGGGTATGGATAGGCAATATCAGTGCCAATATAGGGTCCAGGCCAAATCACAGGTTTTTGATGGTGTGTCAGTGCCGCTCCCAGCGAATTACCACAATCTCCTGGATTAGGCATTATCCACACATTGTTGCAGATATCAAGCAATTTGGTATTGGCCACACAGTTGAGTGCAACCCCTCCCTGATACACAAGGTTTTTTATGCCAGTGTGTTGCACTGCTTGGGCAACATAATCTGTGACAAATTCTTCTGCAACCTGTTGGATGGAGGCTGCCAAATCCATGACATCAGCATGTGGCAAATAGTTGCCTATGCCTTTGTGAACATTTTGTTTCAACTTGAAAGGATGCATGGATTTGATGAAATCTTTTTTGATTTGTTCTGCATGGATG